>Ga0308175_100000049_pt1 | contig 93507 bp, 96 predicted proteins | sample PhyCR1_3_FD_203893 | JGI IMG/M metagenome (GOLD analysis project Ga0308175, IMG submission 203893) | Soil microbial communities from UC Gill Tract Community Farm, Albany, California, United States - DLSLS.C.R1 | ecosystem: Environmental > Terrestrial > Soil > Agricultural land | place: USA...
GCGCCCGGGCGCCCCCCCCCCCCCCCCCCTCTTTTTTTTTTTTTTCTTGTCCCCCCGTCCCCCCCCCCCCCCCCCCCCCCCGGGGGTGGTTTGGTCGCTCTTTCCGGGTTTCGAAGACCTTGAGTCGCCGGCGCTGACGACGCCGGTGCCGGCGTCGACGGTGACCGTCTCGCCGTCGCGCAGCTTCTCGGTCGCTTTGCCGGTGCCGACCACGCAGGGGATGCCGAGCTCACGGGAGACGATCGCGGCGTGGCAGGTCATGCCGCCGGAGTCGGTGACGATCGCCGCCGCGCGGCGCATCAGCGGCACCCAGTCGGGCGCGGTCATGTGGGTGACGAGGACCTCGCCCTCCCGCAGATCGCCCGCCTGCTCGCGGGCGGAGACGACGCGGACGGCGCCGCTGGCTTCTCCCGGCGCCGCGCCGAGGCCGTGGACCAGCTCCTCGCCGCGCTCGCCCGCCTCGGCCATCGCGGCGCCGCCGGCGGTGGTGACCGGCCGCGACTGCAGCATCCAGACGTCGCCGTCGGCGTCGAAGGCCCACTCGGTGTCCTGGGGCGAGCCGTAGTGGCGCTCGATCCGCACCCCGAGCTCGGCCACCGTCCGCACCTCGGCGTCGCTCAGGACCGGCCGGTTGCCCTCCTCGTCGTCGAGCTCGCGGGTCTCGGTCCCGCCGCCCGGCAGCGAGACGATGGCGAGCTCCTTGCGGCGGACTTCGCGCTGGTCGATCTTCAGCCCGTCCTTCAAGACGACGTAGCGGTCGGGCGAGACCGAGCCGGAGACGACCGCCTCGCCGAGCCCGAAGGCGCCCTCGATCACGAGCCGGTCGCGGGCGCCGGAGGCGGGGTCGATCGTGAACATCACCCCCGAGCGGGTCGACTGGATCTGCCGTTGAATCACCACCGCGATGTCCATGTCGGCCTGGCCGAAGCCGCGCTTGGCGCGGTAGTAGATCGTCCGGGCGCCGAAGAGCGAGGACCAGCAGGCGCGGACGGCGTCCAGCAGCGCCTCGGCTCCGCAGACGTTCAGCAGGGTCTCGTTCATGCCCGCGAAGGAGGCCGACTCGCTGTCCTCGGCGGTGGCGGAGGAACGCACCGCGACCGGGGCATCGAGCTGCTCGCCGACCAGGTCCTCGTAAGCGCCGAGAATCCGCTTCGCCAGCCACTCCGGGAGGGCCTCGTCTTCGATCTCAGCCCGCACCGCGGCCGAGGCGCGCTGCAGCGCCTCGGTGTCCTCGACGTTGAGGTCGGCGAGGCGGGCGGCGATGCGGCCGCGGAGGCCGGTGTCCTCGCAGAAGGCGGCGTAGGCCGCGGCGCCGACGACGAAGCCGGGCGGCACCGGCAGCCCGGCGGCGGTCAGCTCGCCGAGGTTGGCGCCCTTGCCGCCGGCGAAGGCGACGTCGCCGCGGCCGAGCCGGTCGAAGCCGAGGACGGAATCGACAAGCGTGGTCATGGGCGCGGCACCACCAGGACCGGGCACGGCGCCTTGTGCATCAGCTGAGTGGAGACGGAGCCGAGGAAGACCCGAGCCAGCGGCCCGTAGCCGCGCGAGCCGGCGACGAGGAGGTCGGCGCCCACCTCCTCGCAGACCTCGGCGAGCGCCGGGCCGGGCTGGCCGCCGAGGGCGCGGCCGGTCGCCGCCAGCCGCTCGTCGACGGACTTCACCGCCCGGGTGACGATCGGCCCCGCCTCGGGCGGGATCGCCGGCGTGTAGCCGGCGGCGCCAGGGACGACCGCGATCGGGGCGGCGACGGTGTAGACGACGATCGTGGCGCGGCAGGCGAGGGCGATCGCTTCCGCCCGCTTCAGCGCCGCTTTCGCTTCGGCGGTGTCGTCGTAGGCGACGGCGATTGTGCGGAACGGTCCATGCTCCTCGGCTGCGTAGCCGCGGGGGGCGGTCAGCACCTCGCAGGGGGCGCCGTGCAGGAGCCCGTCGGCGACGCTGCCGATCAGCACCCGCCCGATCGGCCCGCGGTGGGGGGAGCCGACGACGATCGTCTCCGACTGCTCCCGCTCGGCGAGGTCGTTGATCACCCCGGCGGGAGTGCCGCCGCCGAAGGCCCGGGTCTCGATCTCGATCTCGCCGAGCCGCTCGCGCGCCTCCTCGAGCTGCGGCTGCGCCCGCTCGGCTTCCTCTTCCTCCAGCAGCTCATAGGGGATCGGCAGCGGCCCGTAGGGGAGGACGGTGGCGACGAGCACGCTCGCATCCGTCGCTTCGGCCAGCACCCGCGCCAGCTCGAGCGCGTCGCGGCCGCCGTCGCTGCCGTCGTAACCGACGAGGATCTTCATGCCGTCAACTTACGAACCGCGCGGCTTCCGCCCATCCGCAGAACTCCACAGCCTTCCGCTCGGCCTCTCCCCTGGGTGCACCCCTCCCAGCAACGCCCCGAGCGCGACCAGCATCGCCAGCTGCAGCGCCACCCCCAGCGGCGAGGTGAGGGCGTCGAGGACGACGTCGCCCAGGCTCTGCTCGGCGACGGTGGCGACGCCGACGTAGATCGAGTAGGAGACGAGGCGACCGACGAAGAATGCGGCGGTGAGCGGCAGCAGCGGCACCGTCATCAGCCCGGCGGCGAGGAAGAGCTGCCCGGAGGGAACCGGCGAGAGGGCGAAGAGCCCGAGGCCGGCGGCGGTGCGGCGGCGGTTGGCGCTGAGCGCCGCCTCGGCGCGGTCTAGGCGCTGCAGCCGCGCCGGCGAGAAGCGCGGCCGCAGGCGCCGGGCGCCGCCGGCGAGCAGGTAGCGGCCGCTCGCCGCCGCCAGCGCCCCGCCGAGCACGAGCGGCACTGCCGGCAGGTTGTAGCTGAAGCTGAAGAAGACCAGCACCGCCCAGGTCGGCGGCCCGAATGCGGGCAGCAGGTTGACCGCGAAGACAACCCCCAGCGCCAGCGCCAGCTCACCCGTCATCGTCCCAGCCTAAGTCGACCCCAGCCGACGGCGTGCGGAAAACCCGCAGCGGATCGGGTGGGATTGCACGGATGGGTCAACCCCCTCCGCCCCGGACACTTCAGGCATGAACTCGGGCGGCGCAGCAAAGGTCTTGATCATCGGCGGCGGCGTCGGCGCCCTCGAGGCGATGATCGCCCTTCAGGACCTCGCCGGCGACAGGGCCGAAGTGGAGATCTGCGCCGGGCGCGGCGACTTCGTCTACCGGCCTTTCGCGGTCGGCGAGCCCTACGGCGCCTCCCGTGTCCTTCGCTATGGCCTCGAGCCACTCGCCGAGCTCTGCGGCGCCGAGTTCAGGCCCGAGAACATCGCCGCCCTCGACCCGGCGCGGCGCTGCGCGACCACCCACGACGGCAGCGAGATCCCCTTCGACTACGCCGTCGTCGCCTGCGGCTCGCGGCTCCTCTGGTCGATCCCCGGCGCCACCACCTTCTGGGGCGTCCCCGACGAAGGGGAGATGCGCGAGGTGGTCTCGCGGCTGCGGGAAGGTCGCCTGCGGCGGCTCGTCTTCACGATGCCCGGCGGCCACGGCTGGGCCCTGCCCGCCTACGAGCTCGCCTTCTTCGCCGCCGCCGAGCTCGAGCGCTCCGGCATCGTCGACACCCGGCTGACGATCGTCACCCCCGAAGAGGGCCCGCTGAAGATCTTCGGCCGTCGCGCCTCCGAGCAGGTGGCCGAGCTGCTCGCCGACCACGGGATCGAGGTGCTCACCGGCACCCACCCGGTCTCCTATGAGAACGGTGCTCTGACGGTGGTCCCGGGCGAGGCGATCGAAGCCGACGCCGTCGTCAGCCTGCCCCGTCTCGAGGGTCGCCATATCGAGGGGCTCCCCTACGACGCCGACGGCTTCATCCCGGTCGACGACCACGCCAGGGTCGCCGGCCTCGCGAACGTCTTCGCGGTCGGCGACGTCACCAACTTCCCCGTCAAGCAGGGCGGCATCGCCACCCAGCAGGCCGACGTCGCCGCCGAAAAGATCGCCCTCGAGCTCGGCTGCGAGGTCGAGGCAAACCCGCTCGACCCGGTGCTCCGCGGGATCCTCTGGACGGGGTCGAAACCGCGCTACCTGTTCGGCTGGCTCGGCGGCGGCCACGGCGAAACCTCCGTCGCCAGCGAGCGCCCGCCCTGGCCGATCGACAACCCGAGCAAGCTGATCGGGCGCTACCTGACGCCTTTCCTCTCGCAGCTGGAAGGAACTAGCCGGCCGACGTCTTCTTCAGCCGCAGGCTGAGGTCGCGGCTGTTCGGCGAACCGCCACTGGGGATGAAGGTGACGGTCAGCTCCAGCCGCACGCTGCCCTGGCGCTGAAGCAGGTTGCGCGCCCGCCGCTTCGGCAGCACCCGCAGGACCACCCTGCCCGTACCCTTGGCCTGACGCTGCTGCGGCACCGCCCCGTCGACTGCGACGAGCCCGGGCCCCGGTATCGCGACGGCGAGCTTGGCCGTGCCGTGACGGCGATCGAGCTGGACGCCGGCGATCCGGAAGGAGTTGTCGGGCGCCGCGGCGGCGCCCCCGCCGGAGGCGCCGCCGGCGGCTGAACCCGAGCCGGCCACCTCGCCGCCGTCACCCGATCCCGATTCACCTGATCCCGATGGCGGGGGCGGTGGTGGCGGCGGAGGCGGAGGCGGCTTGGGCACGCTGTTGACCTGGATCACGTCGCCATTGCCGGCGAAGCGCCGCCAGCTCATCGCCAGAGTGCCCTCGGCGCCGTAGGCCGGCGACGGGTCGCCGGCGTTGCGGCCGGCGGCGGAGAGGTTGGTCGTCGTCCCCACCGTTCCGGCGCCGTCGACGTCGCGGCGTTGGACCAGCCACTGGGTGCCGTCGTTACGGCTCCAGAGCACGGTCGCCGCGCCCCCGGGCGCGCTCGCCGTCTGCGGGTCGGCGGCGTCGCGTCCCCCGGCGGAGAGGTTGAGGGGGCCGAGCACCGAGGTCCCGGCCGGGTTCAGCCGCCGCGCCTGGACGACGAAGCTGGTGCCGTCGAAGCGGTCCCAGACGACGGTCGCCGATCCGCCGGGATCGATCGAGAGCTGCGGCTCGGCGGCGCTGCCGCCGCCGAGGGAGAGGTTCAGCGTCCCCGCCGCCGGGGCCCCGGCGGCGCTGACCCGGCGCTCCTGGACCACCCAGTCGGCACCGTCGAAGCGGTCCCAGACGACCGTCGCGGTACCGTCGGGCCCAACCCCGACCCGGGGCTCGATCGCCCTCTCCCCCGCCGTCGAGAGGTCGCTGGGGGCCTGGAGCACCCCGGCGGCGTCGATCCGCCGCTCCTGGACGATCGAGTCTTCGCCGTCGAAACGGCTCCAGACGGCGGTCGCGGTGCCGTCGGCGGCGACCGCAACGTGGACCTCGACGGCGTCGCCGCCGGCTTCCGAGAGCCGCTGCGAAGACCCTTCCGAGGTTCCGTCGGGGGCGACCTGCCGCACCTGGGCGAGGTAGTGGAAGCCGTCCCAGCGCTGCCAGACGACCGTCGCCTGACCGTCCGGGGCGACGTCGAGCTGCGGCGCCGCCGCGTCCTGGCCCGACCCCGAGAGGGTCCGGGTCGCTTCCTCGGGCAGCCCCGTCGGCGTGAGCCGCCGCTCCTGGACGCGGAAGTTGGAACCGTCCCAGCGCGTCCAGGCGACGATCGCGGTCCCGTCGGGGGCGACCGCCACCTGCGGGGCGAGGGCGTCGCCGCCCGCGGCCGAGAGCTGCTGCGCCAGGCCGCGGGTCCCATCGGCCCCGAACCGGCGGGCGAAGACGTTCCACTCGCCGCTCGAACGGGAGCTCCAGACGACGGTCGCGGTGCCATCCGCGGCGACGGCGACGTCGGCGCCCGAGGCCATTTCCGCCGCCGGCGTGAGGTCCTGCGGCTGCGCCGCGTCGGCGGCCGCGGCCGCCGGCACCGGTACCTTGGCCAGGTTCGGCAGCGAGACCGGGCCGCCGCGGTAGAGGCTGCTCTGGATCGCCTTGCGGAACTGCTGCTGGGCGGGGGCCGAGCTCTCGATCGGCCAGTCCTCGCGCTTTTCGCCCTTGAGGAAGTTCCAGTTGAACCAGAGGAAGGCCTTGATCTCGGGGTGGTGCGGGAGGTAGGTCGCCAACAGTTCCCGGACCCAGTCGGTCTTGTTGCCGCCGTACTCGCTGGCGGCCGTCTCGACGATCGCCACCGGCTTCGTCGGCGCCACCGCCCGGATCAGCTTCAGGGTCGGCGTGATCGTCTGCTCGGGGGTGATCCATCTGTCCGGCTGGGCCGGGTTGTGGCCCCAGTTGTAGGAGTCGAGCCCGGTCCAGTCGACGTAGGCGTCGCCGGGGTAATAGGGGCTCGGGTCCGATTCCGGGTCTTCCCAGATGCTGTTGACGACCCAGGTCCAGGTGACGTTGGTCGCCCCTTCGGCGACGACGAGGTCGTGGAAGTGGCGCCAGGCAGGGATGAAGCTGGGGCTGCGGCCCCACGAGTACCAGCCGCCGTTCATCTCCCACCAGGGGGCGAAGAGGAAGGGGTGGCCGAAGGCCTTCGCTTCCTGGGCCCATTTCCTGATCGCCGCGTCCTCTTTGCCGGCAGCGACGTCGGCGAGGGTGACTTCCGGCTTCAGGCCCATCGTCACCAGCGGGATCGCCCCGCGCGCCACCGTCCCTTCGGTCTCGACTTTGTCCCAGGTCGCCCAGGTCTGGCCCTGGTTGAGGATCGCCACCTTCTTGCCGGCGTGGCGCTCGAAGAGATCCCAGGCGGCGGTGTTGCGGGGGGCGTTGCCGGTCTGGCCGTAGGTCTCGCCGCTGATCGTCGCCCCGAAATAGGTCGAGGCAACTGCCCCGCTCGGCGCCATCAGCAGCGCCAGCGCCCATAGGCAAGCCACCGCAATGCGGACAAATCCCCCCTGGACCATTGTTCGATGCTGGCGAAGTCGAGGCGATTCGTCAAGCCCCGAGACCTAGGAGGAATGCGGGAAAACACGGATGCCCTCCTGGGAGCGAGAAGAGAGGCTGGGATCCGGAACCCCGACCGGAAAGATCGATGAGCCAGACCCTCGAATGCCCGCGCTGCCAATGCCACGTCGAAAGCAGCGGCAGCGGCTGGCAGAGCCGCTCCTGCCCCCACTGCGGCGCCCCCCTGCTACTGGCCTCAGCCCCCGCCCAGAAACTGGTCCGCCGCTACCTCCAAAGCGACCGCTTGGCGCCGATGGTGCCGCCGCCGCGCGGGCGAGGCCTGACCTAAGCCTCTTTTTCCGCCGCCTTCGCTTTACCCGCTTCCCCGGCTCCCTCCGGTGAAGACGAGGAGGCAGCGCCCTGGCCTTCAGTCGCCTTCTGCGGGGGCTGCGGCTGCTGCGCCTGGGGCGGTGCTTTCGGCGCCGCCCCCTGGGGAGGGTTTTCGGGTGGCGCCTTTGCCGGCGGCGCCGTTTCCGGCTGCGGTGCCCTGGTCGGCTTCGCCGGCGCCCCTTCTGATTCGGTCTTCTTACCGCCGCCGCTCGACGCGGGCGCTTCCGGCTTCTTTTCGACGGCGGTTCCCTGGCCACCCCCGGCGGCTTCGGGGGACTCCTTTTCGTGACCCTGCCCGGTCGCATGCTCGGTCGGGGGCGTCGGCGCATGCAACCCCGACTGGCTGTGCTCTTGACCCTGGGAGTGCCCGCCGGAATGACCCTTGCCGCCGTCCAGGCCGGGGGCCTGCGCGCCCGCTGCACCTGCCTGGCCGTCGCCGGAGGCAGCCCCCTTGCCAGTGGCCGAAGAACCGTCGCCGGGCTGATGGGCCGGCCCGATGCCCTCCGCTCGCCCGGCCCCGGACCGCGCCGGCGCTTCCTGCGCCGGGGGCGCCGGCTCGCCCGGGAGGCCGAGGTGGATGACGCCGGTGCGATCGGCGGCGGTGACGCCGACGGCAGCGACGACCGCGACCGTCGCCACCCCTTTGACGGCGGCCGAGGTGGCGATCGTTTTCGCCGCGCCGCCCCCGAGGGCGGCGGCGAGGCCCCCTCCGCTCGCGGCACCGGAGCCGCCGACCATCCCGTGCAGCATCCCCGCGGCCACGGCCGCCGGCAGCGGCGAGAGCGCGGCGAAGTCCTGCCGGCGCTCCTTGATTTCGTCGCGGAAGCCGCGGCAGGCGGAACAGGAGCGCAGGTGAGCGCGCACGTCACGGCGGCGGGTAACCCGGCCGTCGCCGTCGGAGAGCGCTTTGGTCACCGCGTCGCAGTCCATCTCACGCCCCTCCTCCATCTGCCGCAGGCTCAGGCGCGCCTCGTAGAGCGTCTGCCGTGCGACCCCGGATGAGGTCCCGAGGGCGCTGCTGACCTCCTCGAAGTCGAGCCCGGCCAGCTCCCGCATCACCAGCACCTCGCGCTGGCGCTCCGGCAGCTCGCGCAGGTCGGCGAGCAACCGCCGCAGCCGCTCCCGCGTCGCCACGTCCTCGGCCAGACCCTGGCTCGGCGCCGCGTGCTCGATGTCCAGCGGCCGCGTTTCCCGCCGTCGCCGCAGGAGGTCGATCGCCTCGTTGTGGGCGATCCGGTAGAGCCACGGCTTCAGTTCGATCTGGCGCTCCTCGCCCGGGAGCGCCCGCAGGACCTTGATCATCGTGTTCTGAAGCGCATCCTGGGCGTCCTCGGGATTGCCGACGATCGCCAGGCAGAAGCGATAGAGCGGCTGGTGGTAGCGCCGGAAGATCGCCGCGAAGGCGCGCTCGTCGCCGCCGACCGCGCGTTGGGTCAATCGCTCGTCGGAGAGCAAGCGGTTGAATCCCGCCGGCGCGGCTGCTTCGCTCATATGAGGATCTTCCCATCGTGGGCCGTCCGATCAAGGGTGGGGGCGTGCCAACTCCTCCTAAACGGATCGTCCAGCGGACATGTCAGTGCTTTTCTGGAAACCATCTTCATCAAGGGCCTGACGAACCCCCCGGCTACCCGTTTTCTTAAGGAAATCGATCCAAAGCGGGCAGCCGTGCCGCGCGAGAGACGGGAGGGGTTGGGAATGGTCGGAGCACTGATCGGTCTTCTGATCATCGTCGCAATCGTCCTGGTCCTGCTTAACGTTGCCGTCGCCGGAGGGATTCTCGGGCTGATCGCGCTGATCCTCCTCATCCTCCTGCTATTGGGGCAGATCTGAACAGAAAAATCTCCCTTGCTTATGGTGGGGGGAGATGGGTACCGAAGGGCGCATGCCTGATCTTCTCCTAGGCCCCCTGCTCCGCTATGTCTCCGACACCGAGGCCACCGTCTGGGTCGAGACCAGCGAGGCCTGCGAGGTCGAGGTGCTCGGCCACCGCGAGCCGACCTTCCGGGTCGAGGGCCACCACTACGCGCTCGTCTGCATCGAGGGCCTCGAGCCGGCGTCGCGCTACGAGTACGAGGTGAAGCTCGACGGCGAGGTTCACTGGCCGCAACCGGGCTCCGACCTCCCCCCGAGCGCGATCCGCACGATCGACGCCGACAAGGAGCTCGACATCTGCTTCGGCTCCTGCCGCGTCGCCGTCCCCCACGAAGCGCCGTTCACGGAACCGAAAGACGAGACCGAAGCAGGCCACGAGGTCGACGCCCTCTGGGTCCTGGCGCACCAGATGGCCGCCGGCGAGCGCGAGGACTGGCCCGAGCAGCTGTTCCTGCTCGGCGATCAGGTCTACGTCGACGAGGGCTCGCCGAAGACGCGCAAGAAGATCAAGGAGCGGCGCGGCACCGACACCCCGCCCTTCGACGAGGTGACCGACTTCGAGGAGTACACCTGGCTCTACTGCGAGAGCTGGGAGGAGCCGCTGATCCGCTGGCTCTTCGCCAACGTCTCGGTCTCGATGCTCTGGGACGACCACGACATGAGCGACGACTGGAACATCTCCCGCGGCTGGCTGCTGGAGATGCAGCAGAAGTCCTGGTGGCACCGGCGCGTCGTCGGCTGCATCGCCAGCTACTGGATCTACCAGCACATCGGCAACCTCTCGCCGCGGGAGCTGGCCGAGAACGAGATCTATCAACGGATGCGCGGCAACCAGACCGGCGAGGAAGTGCTGTTCGCCTGGGCGCACCGGATCCAGTCGAGCGGCGACGGCACCCGCTGGAGCTTCTGCCGTGACTTCGGCCGCACCCGGGCGGTCTTCATCGACGCGCGGGCGGCGCGGGTGCTGGAGGACGGCAAGCGGGAGATCGTCGACGACGAAGAGTGGGAATGGATCGTCGAGCACGCGACCGGCGACTTCGACCACCTGCTCGTCTGCACGACGATCCCCTGGCTCCTCTCCCCCGCCTTCGACCGGCTCGAGGCCTGGAACGAGCAGCTGGTCGAGGGCAACGCCTGGGGCAAGCTGCCGGCTTGGGTCAGCGAGAAGCTCCGGCGCGAAGTCGACTTCGACCACTGGCCCGCCTTCGGATCGTCATTCGCGAAATTGCGTGACCTCCTCCACGAGGTCGCCAGCGGCGAGCGCGGCAAGGCCCCAGCCTCGATCGTCGTCCTCTCCGGCGACGTCCACCACGCCTACCTGGCCGAGGTCGCCTGGCCGCGCTCCGCCGGCGACTCGGCAGAACGGGCGCCGGTCTACCAGGCGGTCTGCTCTCCCTACCGCAACCCGCTCGACGAAAAAGAGCGGCGGGTGGTGCGCTGGGGCTTCGGCAAGCCGCTGACCGCGATCACCAAACTGCTGGCCCGGGCCGCCGGCACCCCCGACCCGGGGATCCGCTGGCGCACCCTCAACGGCCCCCACTTCGACAACCAGGTGGCGACCCTCGAAATCGACGGCCGCCGGTCGCTGATGCGCCTCGACAAGACCGTCCCCGGCGAAGAGGGCACCGACGCCCTCGAAGAAACCTTCTCCCGCCGGCTCGCTTGAGGAGGGTGGCGGCCGGGTAGGGGGAGCGCGGCTTCGTCAACGCGGAGGAGGCGCTGAATTGGGGATCAAGCGGGTGCGATGGATGCTGAGCGTGGCGGCGGCGACGCTGCTAGGGGTCTTGTTGCTTGCCCCGGCCGCCCAGGCCGACTTCCCCTCCCTTTACAGCGGCGACATCAGCTGCGCCGCCCAGGCCGGAAACGGAAACGTGCGCCTCTGCGGCGGCGAGACGACCACGTGGGACGAGAAAACCCAGATCGACGTCAACGTCATCCTGCCGCCGCAGCCGAGCGGCGGCGCCGACGGCCCCTATCCGCTGATCGGCGTCTTCCACGGCTGGGGCGGGCACAAGATCGGCCTCGAAGACGCGCGGGTGCAGGACTGGGCCGAACGGGGTTACGCCGTCTTCAGCATGAGCGACCGCGGCTGGGGCGAATCGTGCGGCGGCCAGGACCCCGACCGCCTGCTCGAACCCGAAGTCTGCGCCGCCGGCTACAACCACCTGCTGGACACCCGCTACGAGGTCCGCGATGCCCAGTTCCTGATCTCCGAGCTCGCCGACGAAGGGGTGGCGGTGCCGGACAGGATCGGCGCCACCGGCGTCTCCTACGGCGGCGGCATGTCGATGGCGCTGGCGGCGCTGCGCAACCGGACGATGCTCCCGGACGGCTCACTGGTTCCCTGGGAAAGCCCGGACGGCACGCCGATGGAACTCGCCGCCGCGGTGCCGCAGTGGCCCTGGAGCGACCTCGCCTACTCGCTGATGCCGAACGGCAGCACCCTCGACTACCGCGCCGACAACCCCTACCGGGGCCCGGACGGGGAAGCGCCAATCGGAGTCGAGAAGTCCTCCTACGTAACCGGGCTCTACGGGACCGGCCTGGCGAGCAGCACCTACGCACCGCCGGGCACCGACCCCGGCGCCGACCTGACCGGCTGGTACACGCTGATCAACGCCGGTGAGCCGTATGACTCGAACCCACTGGCGAACTCGATCGTCGAAGAGATCGACGCCCACCACTCCTCCTATTACATAGACCACTCCGAGGCGCCGGCGCCGCTGCTGATCCAGAACGGCTGGAACGACGACCTCTTCCCGGTCGACGAGGCGGTCCGCTTCTACAACCGAACCCGCTCGCAGTACCCCGGCGACCCGATCTCGCTCTTCCTGATGGACGACGGCCACGCCCGCAGTCAGAACAAGGCCGCCGACGAGGCGCTCTTCCTCACCCGTCTCAACGCCTGGTTCGACCACTACCTGAAGGGCGAAGGGGCCGCGCCAAGCTCGAGCGCCGAGGCGCTGACCACCACCTGCCCCGCGACCACCCCGTCCGAAGGCCCGTTTAAAGCCGCCGACTGGCAATCGCTCTCGCCCGGCGAGATCCGCTTCGGCGACGCCGCGAGCAAGACGGTCCTGCCGGCGGCCGGCGACCCGACCATCGGCGCCAGCTTCGACCCGATCGTCGGCAGCGGCGCCTGCGCGACGGCACCCGGAACCGACCAGGCCGGCACCGCCACCTATCGACTGACCGTCCCGGCCCCCGGCTTCACCCTGCTCGGCTCGCCGACCGTGATCGCCGACCTCGGCACCGTCGGCAGCGGCTCCGAGCTCGCCGCCCGCCTCCTCGACGTCCTCCCCGACGGCAAAGAGCGGCTGGTCGCCCGCGGCCTCCTGCGCCCCGGCAGCGGCGGCAGCGACGTCGTCTTCCAGCTGCACCCGCAGGGCTACCGCTTCGCCGGCGGCGACACGGTGAAGCTAGAGCTGCTCCCCTCCGACGCGCCCTACGCCCGCCCCTCCAACTCGCAGGCACCGGTCACGGTCTCCGACCTGGAACTGCGGCTGCCGGTCCGCGAGCAGCCGGGCGAGCTCGGCGGCCTCGTCCAGACCCCGGCCCCGCCCGGCCGCACCGCTTCAGCACCGGGTACCGGCGGTGGCCCCGCGATCGGGACCGCCACCCTCGCCGGCAAGCTTCTGGCCGGCAACCTCGCGGTCAAGGTCCCGCTGCGCTGCAACGGCGGCCCCTGCTCAGGACGTCTCGTCCTCAAGGCCAAGAAGCGCGTCCTCGCCCGCGACACCTACTCGATGCGGAGCGGAGCCCGCGAAGGCGTGCCCGTCGAGCTGACCAAGGCGGGCCGCAAGCTCATCGCCGCGAAGCGCCGAGCGAACAAGCGCACCCTCCGCATCCGCGTCCAGCTGACCGACGCCGGCCGCCCGGCCCCGATGAGCGTCAAACGCGCTATGCGCCTTAGGTAGTCATTGGAACGAGCCCAATTCCGACTCCCATCCGTGGTTCCTTTGTCCGCTATTTCAGGACTAAAGAACCACGACTTCAGTCACCGAGCCTTACCGCCCGTTCTGTGGTTCCTTTGTCGTCCTATGCCGGACTAAGGAACCACGGAAACCGTTGCGCTTCGGCTCAGGCCCGTTCGAGCGCCTCGGGCTTGTGGACGGTCTCGCCGCCGTGGCTTCTCCCCCTGACTTTGTCGCCCTGCTCGAACTCGGTCATGCGACCGAGCTACCCGGAAGCCTCCGCGGCTAAAGAGGCGGCCGGCAGCTTTGCTTCCTGGCGCCGTTCCCACCAGGCCCAGGCCGCCATCACGACGCCGGCGTAGATCCAGCCGAGGGCGACGTCGAAGAAGTAGTGCTCGCCGGTCGCCATCAGGGTCAGGCCCATCGCCAGCGGATAGAGGAGGAGCAGCGGCCGCAGCCGGCGCCGCCGCACGCGGTTCCAGAGGAAGAGGGCGACCAGGGTCGTGAAAGCGGTGTGCAGCGAGGGGACCGCGGCGACCATGTTGCTGCTCGCCTGGCCCTTCGAGAAGAGCGAGGCGGTGCCGACGCTGAGCACTTCCCAGCCCTTGCCGGTGGTGCGGTGGACTTCGCCGATCAGGCCCATTTCGCCGGCCATCCAGGGCGGCGCCGCCGGGAAGACGATGTAGGTGGCGAGGCCGGCGAGGGCCAGCGTCACCAGCCGCCGGGTGAAGCGATGGAAGGCGAGGCGGTCGCGCGCCCAGAAGTACCCGGCGAGGACAAAGGGGACAATGAAGTAGGAGGTGTAGACGAGGGTGAAGAAGACGTCGTACCAGTGGACGACGCCGGGGTCGTAGAGGCGATCTTGCAGCCACTCGGTCGGCGTTTCGCCGAAGAAGAGGAAGCTGTCGACGTCGACCATCACGTGGTAGTGGATGCCGATCCCCATCGAGTCCGCCGCACCCCGCGTCAGGTCGTAGACCCAGAGCACGGCGACGATCGGCAGCCAGTCGATCACCAGCTGGAGGATTTCCCGCGGCGGCCGCCCGATCGAGGCGCAGGCGAGGGCACCGCAGGTCCAGAGGATCACCAGCTCGCGCTGGACCGGGATCCCGTAATGGGCGATCCAGAGGATCAGGCCGACGAGGTAAAGACCGAAGGCGTAGGGGCGGAAGACCGCCCAGGAGGCAAAGCGGAAGTCGGCCGCCTGCTCGCGCCCGTTCTCAGCGAATTCACCGGTACTCACGCCCGCCATGCTAAGCGGGAGCAGGAACGGACACCGGCGACGCCGGCTACTTGAACTCGAAGCTGGTCAGGTCCTGGCCGTAGATCGGGCTAACCACCAGCTTGTCGAGGTCGATCGATTCGGCGACGAAGGTGCCGAGGACGAGGGCGCCGAAGGGTGCCCAGGGAGCCTGCTTCATCACCGTGCGGTCGAGCGCCGCGTAGCCGCGTTCGACTTCGGGGCTGAGCTGCCGGCGGCCGAGCTGGCGCGTCTTCGCGTTGACTTCCGGGTCGTCGAAGAGTGCGTAATTGCTGTTGCCGGCCGGGAGGATCGCTTCGCCGGTCAGCTGCGGCGCGAAGTAGTCGTTCGGGTGCGGGTAGTCGAGCAGCCAGTTGGCGAAGCCGGTATCGAGATTGGGGGTGGACGAGTTGCCGATCACCGTGAAGTAGTTGGAGGCGTCCACCTGTTTCAGGGTGACGTCGAAGCCGAGCTTCTCCAGCACCTGCTGGTAGTACTCGCCGGCTTCGTCGGTCGGCGGCAGGTTCAGCGACCAGAGGGTGATCTGGCGGTCGCTCGGATTGGCCTCGGCAATCAGTTTCTTCGCCTTGCCGAGGTTGTACGGGTAGGGGTCGAACTTTTCGTAGCCCGGCATGTCCTGCGGCAGCACCTGCTGGGTCGCTTCCAGGGTGCCGGCGTAGATCCTTTCCAGCGCCTTCGGGTCGACCGCGTAGTTGACCGCACGCCGCACCCTGACGTCATCGAAGGGCGGCGCCTGCGTGTTCATCCAGAAGTAATAGACGCTGATCTGCGGCTGCTCGCGGAACTGCGTTCCTTCGTAGCGTTCCCGCACTTCGGCGTAGCGTTCCGGCGGCGGCGGGTTCTTCAGCCAGTCGACCTTGCCCTTTTCCACTTCGTCGACCGCGGTGTTCGCGTTGCTGCGGACTTCGAGCTTGATCTTGTCGACGTGGCCGTCGGGCCAGTCGGGCATCGCCTCGCCGTTGGCCGCCCAGGCGGGGTTGCGTTCGTATTCCCAGCTGCGCCCGGGCTTGACCTTGGTGATCACGTAGGGACCGGTCGCCGGCGGCGGGTGCGCGGTCTGGTCTTCGGCCGGGGTATCGGGAGGCAGCAGCGCCCCGTACTGGAGGCCGAGGATGTAGCTGAAGTACCCGCTCGGTTCGGTCAGCCGGATGACGATTTCGCCGCTGGCGTCATCGGTGCTGATGCCGGTGATCGCCCCCTTTTTGGTCTTGGCGAACCGTTCGGCACCGACGATGCCGGTGTAGAAGGTCGAGCCCGGCGAGTTGATCCGGAAGAGGCGTTCGATCGAGAAGCGGAAGTCGGACGCCCGTACCGGCGTCCCATCGGAGTATTCGAGCCCGGGCCGCAGAAAGAGCGTGTAGCGCCGCCCGCCCTGGTCGATCTTCGGCAGCGCCTTGGCGAGACCAGGGATCAGCTTCGTGCCTGCTTCGCCGTTCTCCGGCGCGTAGGTGAGGAGCGGGAGGTAGGTGTTGTGCAGCGCCGTCGCCCCTTCGAGGGTGAAGGAGAGGCCGGGATCGAGCGCGTCGGGGAAGAAGAGGTAGGTCCCGCGGAGGACGCGATCTTGATTTGAGTCTTCGGCGGAGCCGCAGCCCGCCAGAGCAGCGCAGGCAAGGATCAACACCCCTATGCGGCTGACCGGTGAGCAGACCTTCATGGCGCAGCGACGACCCCTTTCCCCAAACAGGCCCGAACCAAGATAGACCGCCGCAGCCGAACGTGCCCGTTCACTCGCCGACCGGGCCGTGTTCTGCCTGGTAGTGGCGGAGAATCTCCTCGGTCGTCTCGCCCGGCATCCGCAGCCGCGTCCGCAGCGTCGCCGCGAAGTCGTCGATCGCCATCCCCAGGATCTCGGCCCGCATCCGCAGCGAGTGCGGCCTGTCCTCGCCGCTCGCCTCCTCGACCAGCGAGGCGAGGAACGGGAGGAGCCCCGCGAGCGCGCGCTGCTCGTCCTCGGTGCGGAAGTAGTGGGTGATCGGGAAGTGGATGAGGTCGCGGCGGCTGCGGATCAGCTGCTCGGCGAAACCGGCGAGCAGGGCCTCCAGCAGCTCCGGGTCGGCGTCGACGAGCTTCTCCCCCAGCCGCTCCTCCGCCTCCTTCGCCAGGTGGACCTCGTGGGCCAACGAATCGCGGCGGGAGATCGAGTTGTAGATTGAGATCAGCCAGGAGATGCTGGCGGTGAGCAGGCCGAGACCGAAGATCGTCTCCACCGGCCCGAGAATCCGCAGCAGCGAGGAGGCCGGGGAGATGTCGCCGTAGCCGAGACTGGTGAGGTTGACGAGCGAGACGTAGAGCGCATCGCCAAAGCCGGAGTGCTGGGCGGGGTCGAGGGCGGGGTCGAAGTTGAAGCCCTGCGGCAGGTGCGGCAGGAAGATCAGGGCCCAGCCGACCGCGAGCAGCGTCGCCCAGGTGGCGACGACGGCGACGTAGCCGAGCGGCCCGACCAGCAGCCCGATCGTCCGCTCCCCACCCGGCAGGTGCCGGGCGAGCCAGCCGACGCTGCGAACGACCCAGCGGGCGACCATCCCCCGCCCCAGCGGGTGGAAGAGGACGTCGAAGATGTCGCGCAGGGCGGTCGCGACGAGCGCCACCCCCACCAGGGTCGAGACGAGGTCCACGAGGGGCACGCTACCCGCCGCCGCGGTACGGCGCGGCGGTCAAGCGACCCGGGCCGTACCGAAAGAAAGGAAATCTTTATAACTCAAGAGTCATGAAGATCTTCTGCTGCCTGACGATGCTGGTGGCGCTGGCGCTCGCCGGCTGCGGCGGCAAGGGGCCCACCAACCAGGCGGCGACGAATGACACTTCGTCGCAGCAGGCTTCGAATCCCGCCCCGGAACCGAACCCGGAAGCCTTACAGGCGGAAAAAGAAGGTCTGAAGCTGCTCGAAATCACGATCGACGGCTGGCCCAATGCCGACTACGCCGGCCTCTACCTCGGCGATCGGCTCGGCTACTTCGCCGACGTCGGGCTCAAACTCCACATCCACACCCCGATCGAACCGCGGCGACCGATCCTCTACGTGGCCGCCGGGGCGGTCCCGCTCAGCGTCTCCCAGCAGCCGGAAGTGACGCTCGCACAGGCGCGGGGAACCCCGGTCGTCGCGGTCGGGTCGTGGCTGCCGCAGCCGACGACGGCGCTGATCTGGCTGAAGCGATCCCACATCCACGGCATCGCCGACCTCAAGGGCAAGACGATCGCCACCGAAGGGCTCGAATACCAGGAACGGCTCCTGCAGGCGATCCTCGCCCGCGCCCACCTCACTCTTGACGACGTCAACATCATCAGGCCGAAGTACCTGATGATCCCCTCGCTGAAGGGAGGCCGGGCCGACGCGGCGATCGGCGGCTCCTGGAACGTCGACGGGATCCAGCTGCGCGAGGAAGGCTTCGACACGGTGGTGATGCCGGTGGGCAAGCTCGGGGTTCCCGACTACGAAGAGCTGGTGGTGATCTCACGGCAGGACCAGCTGCAAGCGAACGGGCCGATGATCCGCAAGTTCTTCTCGGCGCTGAGCCGGGGGAACAAGGCGGCAATCGCCCACCCCGGCGCCGCGGTCAAAGCCCTCAAGCGCGAATACCCCCAGCTGAACGTCAAGGCCGCGACGAAGGGGGTCACCGTCACCGCGCCGATGCTCTCGCGAACCCACCGCATGAACGCCGCCCGCTGGCGCAGCTTCGAGAACTGGATGGGGGAAGAAGACCTGCTCGAAGAGAGCCCCCCGGCCTCCCAGCTCTTCACCAACGCCTACGTGCCCTGAAGGCGATATGAATGGGGTCTGTGACCCGCCGTCTCGCCTCGCTCGCCGACCTCGCCTACCGCCGCCGCGGCCGCATGGTCCTCGCCTGGATCGCCGCGACGATCATCCTCATCGTCCTCGGCGCGGTCTTCGCCGGCGAGTACGAAGCCGACTACAACACGCCCGGCTCGGAGTCCAAGGAAGCGAGCGAACTCGCCGAACGCGAGTTCGGCGGTTACTCGGGGCAGGAAATCTACGTCGTCTGGAAGGACCCGAAAGGGGCCGACAGCGCCGCCGCGAAACGGCAGATGAACAAGTTCTTCGCGGAAGTCGAAGCCGTGAAGAACGTCGAGAAGCGGGCGCCGATCCGGGTCTCCGACGACGGCACGATCGCCACCACCACCCTTCCCCTCACCGTTCCGGGCTGGTCGGTGAAGAAAGAGCAGGGCGAAGAACTGATCGACGCCGCCGAAAGCAACAGCGGCGACGGCCTCGAAATCAAGCTCGGCGGCGAACCGATCTACACCGCGCAGGAATCGAGCAGCCCCGAGGGGATCGGCTTCCTGGGCGCGGCGATCGTCCTCCTGATCGCCTTCGGCTCGCTGGTCGCCGCCGGCCTGCCGCTAATCATCGCCCTGGTCGGGCTCGGCATCACCTCCGGCGGCCTGATCGTCCTCCTCGCCAACGTCATCGACGTCCCCAACTGGACCACCGCGGTCTCGGGCCTGATCGGGATCGGCGTCGGGATCGACTACGCGCTGCTGGTGCTGACCAGGTTCCGCTCGGCGCTGAAGGCCGGCAAGGATCGCCACGACGCCGTCGTCGAGGCGGTGACCACTGCCGGGCGCAGCGTCATCATCGCCGGCTGCACCGTCGTCATCGCGGTCCTCGGCCTCTTCCTCACCGGTCTCCCCTACATGTACGGGGTGGCGATCTCGGCCGCCTTCGCCGTCCTCGTCGTGATGCTGGCCTCGATCACCCTGCTGCCGGCGCTGCTCGCCTACCTGGGGCCGCGGGTCGACCGCCTGAAGATCCCGGTCCTCGGCCGCCGGCTCGACCGCCCCGAAGAGGACGGCAACTCCCCGGCTGCGCGCTGGAGCCACTGGGTGCAGCGGCGGCCCTGGCCGGCGGCGCTCGTCGCCGCCGGCATCCTGCTGGCGCTGGCGGCGCCGGCCCTCGGCATGCGGCTCGGCTTCCCCGACGCCGGCAACGACCCCGAGAGCACGATGACCCGCCAGGCCTACGACCTGATCAGCGAGGGCTTCGGCCCCGGCGCCAACGGCCCGCTGGTGATCGCCGCCGAACTTCCCAGTCCGCAGGACAAGGCCGCGATCGAAGACCTGGCGACGGCGCTGCGCGGCGAGGAAGGTGTCGCCTATGTGCCGCCGCCGCAGTTCAACTCCGATGACACCGCGGCGATCATGACCGTTGTCCCCACCACCTCGCCGCAGGATGAGGCGACCTCCGAACTGGTCGACCACCTGCGCGGCACGGTGATCCCGGACGCGCTCGGCAACTCCGGCGCGACGGCCCTGGTCGGCGGCGTCAACGCCGCCCTCGAGGACCAGAGCTCCTACATCACCGGCCGCATCCCGCTGTTCATCGCCGGCGTCGTCGGCCTCTCGTTCCTCCTCCTCCTGGTCGCCTTCCATTCGCCCTTCATCTCGCTGAAGGCGGCGATCATGAACCTGCTCTCGGTCAGCGCCGCCTACGGGGTGATGACCCTGGTCGCGCAGGGAGGGCCGGTCGGCGAACTGATCGGGATCGACCACGAAGTCCCGATCGCCCCGTTCATGCCGGTGATGATGTTCGCGATCCTCTTCGGGCTCTCGATGGACTACGAGGTCTTCCTGATCTCGCGGATCCGCGAGGAGTACCTGAAGGACAACGACACCCGCCGGGCGGTCGCCGACGGCCTCGCGAAGACGGCGCGGGTGATCACCGCGGCGGCGGCGATCATGGTCGTCGTCTTCCTCGCCTTCGTCGCCTCCCCCGAAGTTTTCCTCAAGCTCTTCGGGATCGGCCTGGCGGCGGCGATCTTCCTCGACGCCACCCTGGTCCGGATGGTCCTGGTGCCGGCGGTGATGCAGCTGCTCGGCCCCCGCAACTGGTGGATCCCCGACTGGCTCGAGCGGATCCTGCCGCGGATCGAGGTCGAGGGCACGGCGACGGAGACCCGGCCGTAACCCACCGCGCCGCCCGCATTCCGCTGTTCCTTATCCGTCCATAGGAACGGAAAGGAACAGCGGAAGAGGCGGGCTGTCAGCCGGTGACGCCTTTCACCACCGGGTAGTAGCCGTCGGCATGACCTGTGACCTTCGGGTGGTAGCTTTCGCCCGTCGGGTTGGAGAGGCCGTTGATCCACTCGGTCGACGAGCCGCCGCCGCCGTCGCAGACCGCGTGGCCGATGAAGGCCGGGATCACGTCGCGGAAGACAAAGTTCGCTCCCGCCCTGCTCGCCGCGGCGCTCTCGGCGGTCCGCAGCATTTCCGCCGTCTGGTTGAGACGCGACTCCTCGCTGGGGCTGAACCAGGTGAAGGCGTTGCAGTCTTCGCCGTTGAACAGCTTCGGGTAGTCGAGGACGACGACTTTCGCGCTCGGCGCCCGCGACTTGATCGCATTGTTGACCAGGTCGAGCCGCCCGGGGAGCGTGTTGGTGATGTAGGACTGGGCGGTGTTGATCGCCCCATCGCAGTCACTCGCCCAGGACGGCTGCGCGCAGGTGGTGATGACGCTGGAGAATCCGGCGTCGTTGCCGCCGATCGTGTAGGTGACCCAGCTGGTGTCCGAGGTGACGCTGTTGACCTGGGTGTTGAGGACGTCACTCGTCTTCGCGCCCGAGCAGGTGGCGTTGACGAAGGTCCATTCCGGATGGGCGTTGTGGAGCAGGTACGGGTACGCGTAGATCGACCGCTGGCAGGTCGATTCGTAGAACGTCCGCGTCCCCGTGCCCGAGGAGTACGAGTCCCCGAGCGCGACGTACTTCGTGGCCGACGCGGTCGCGGCCAGCACTCCGAAGAGCGCTACCACGCAGAGTAGGGCAGCAATTCGACTGAACCTCATGTGACGCCTCCTCCCCCGCCCTATGATCAATAGATACTGACCTTAGTTCCGGGGAGAGTTTTTTCCAAGACGTCCTAGAAAGGCTTCAGGTCATCCGCTCTGAGATCCGGGTCGACCCGAACGATTCCTTCCATCCCCGCCTCCCGGTGACCCGGAATGGTGCAGTAGAAGACGTAGCGCTTCCCCGCGAACAGGGGGATCCTCCCCCAGGCGGCTCCCTGGCGAACCACCTGGGTCTGCAGTGGTTCGATGTGCAGTTCTTCGAAGCGCGGGTCCGGCTTGGCCAGTTCGACGCGAAGGTCATGACCGGTCGCCTGCGGGTTTTTCAGGCGGAAGTTCGCGTTGCCTTCCGGAACGACTACTTCCCCCACCGTGAATGCGAGTTCGCCGCCCGGATCGACCCCGATGTCAACCATCCACTGGCCGATGTCAGCTGGTATCCCCTTCTGCTTCTTGGTGTAGACCTTGGCCACGATCGTCTTCGCGCCCGTCGGCACGTTACTGCCCGGCCTGGGCGGAGCCTGGGCCTGGCGGTTAGTCGAAGCGCTGTCTTCGCCTCCCCCACCGCACCCTGCCATGACGAGGACGAGGACGGGCGAGAAGCCTGTCCACCACTTCACCGCAGCGCGCATAGTCAAGAACTCTAAATCAAAATGGTCGCGACGGACCCCGAGTGAGCAATATCGTCACCCGCCTGAGCGACCCTGTCCCCTACCTAGACCTCGGCGCCCTCCCCCGGGAGCTCGGTGGCGAGCTCGAGCGGACCGTCGCCCGGGTCGCCGCTTCCGGCCACTACCTGCTCGGTCCCGAGCTGGAGAGGTTCGAGGAAGAGTTCGCCGCCTACTGCGGGACCCGCTACTGCGTCGGCGTCGGCAGCGGCCTGAGCGCGATCGAGCTCGCCCTGCGGGCGGCCGGCATCGGCCCCGGCGACGAGGTGATCGTCCCGGCCTACACCTGGATCGCGACCTGGCTAGCGGTAACTCGAACCGGCGCCAACCCGGTCCCGGTCGACGCCGTCGCCTCGACCTACAACATCGACCCCGAACTGATCCGCGCCGCGATCACCGAGCAGACCGCCGCGATTGTCCCCGTCCACCTCCGCGGCGAGCCGGCGGACATGGAGGCGATCGGCAGGATCGCCGCCGAGGCGGACCTGCTGGTGATCGAGGACGCGGCCCAGGCGCACGGGGCCAGGTGCGGCGGCCGGCGGGTCGGAGGCATCGGCGACGCGGGAGCCTTCTCCTTCTACCCGACCAAGAACCTCGGCTGCCTGGGCGACGGCGGCGCCGTCACCACCGACGATGCCGAGCTGGCCGAGCGGGTGCGCCTGCTCCGCAACTACGGCATGCGCAACCGCTACGAGATCGAGACCGCCGGCGTCAACTCGCGCCTGGCCGAGATCCAGGCAGCGGTGCTGCGGCTGCTGCTGCCCCGGCTCGAGGGCTGGAATCGGGCCCGCGGCCGGCTCGCGGCTCTCTACACCGAGGCGCTCGGCGCGCAGGAGTCGATCACCTTGCCGGTCGCGCCCGAGTGGGCTGAGCCGGTCTGGCACCTGTTCGCGATCAACCATCCCGACCGCGAAGCCTGCGCGCGCGCCCTCGCCGCGGAGGGGATCGGCACCCTCGTCCACTATCCCCTGCTGCCCCACCAGACCCCGCCCTACGCGGGCCGCTGGTCCCCGGGAAGCTTCCCCGTCGCGGAGGGGCTCGCCGCCACCACCCTCAGCCTGCCGCTCTACCCCCAGCTCGAGCCGGCGGCCTGCGAGCGGGTGGCGGAGGCGGTCCTGGCGACGGCGGGCCCGCCGTAGGATCCGCGTGATGGGCGAGCGAACCCGACCCGGCGGCGCCTCGCAGGCGGTCAAGCGATTGCGGCTGCGGCTGCACGCCGACCTCCACCAGCGCCTCGACGGCCTCCACGGCTCGCTGACCCAGCTGCACGACCGCGTGCTCGGCCTCCACACGGCCTTCGGCGACCTCAACCGGCGCCTCGACGGAATCGAGACCGAGGTCAGGCGCAACGTCGCCATCTCCCGGCATATCTACGACAAAGAGCCCGCCAACCGGCGCCGCCTCCACGAGCTGCGGCGCAGCGAGGAGTACGAGCTCGCCTTCAGCGAAAGCGAGCCGCTGGTCACCTTCATCGTCCCCACCTACCGCTCCTTCGAGACCCTCCGGGATGTCGCCCTGCCCTCGATCCTCGGGCAGGACTACGCCAACCTCGAGGTGATCGTCTCCGGCGACAGCGCGCCCGCCGAGACGGCCGCCGTCGTCGCCTCCTTCGAGGATTCCCGCCTCGTCTACCTCAACCGGACGATCCGCGGCCCCTACCCGGAGGACCCGGCCAAGCGCTGGTTCGGGATCGGCGGCCCGCCCGTCAACGACGCGCTGGCGATCGCCCGCGGCCGGTGGATCGCCACCCTCGGCGACGACGACGCGGTCCGGCCCGGTCACACCCGCGAACTGCTCGCCGCGGCGCAGGAGCATCGCTACGAGCACTGCTACGGACTGCAGCAGGTCAACTTCGCCGAAGGTGAGCCGCTGGTCCTCGGCGAGTTCCCACCGCGGATGGGCCACTGGGGAATGCAGGCCGTGCTCTACCACTCGGGGCTGCGCTTCTTCGAAGCCGAGCTCTCCGACGCGATCTATGACGAGCCCAGCGACTGGTCGAAGTGCAGGCGGATGATCCGTGCCGGGGTCCGCTTCGGGATGATCGAGACGATCGTCGTCGACAAGAACGAGACCCGGCGCCGCTCGGCTGCCGAGTGGCAGCAGGGGGCGGTTCCCAGCGCCGAGTGAGCCTCCCCGGAGCGGCGCCTCAGACGGCGGCCCGCGCCGCCCGCAGGAACTCGGCGCGGTCGCGGATGTAGTCGGCCTCCTCGAACTCGGCCGAGGCCAGCGCCGCGTAGACGGTGCCGGGGGCGAAGCCGCCGATGTCGTGCCAGACCATCGGCGGCAGGTAGAGCCCGAGACGCGGGTCGTCGAGGACGATGCGGCGGCGCTGCCTGCCGTCGTCGACCGTCAGCTCCATTCGGCCGGCGAGGCAAAAAACGGCCTCCTCGAGCGCCCGGTGGGCGTGACCGCCGCGAGCCGCCGACTCGGGGACGCCGTAGACGAAGAAGACGCGGGCGATCGGGAACGGAACGTGGCCCTCGCCCTCGGCGAAGGCGAGGTCGCCCTGCCGATCGGGGACCACCGGCAACTCGATCTCGCTGCATTCTTGGATCCCCATCGACCCGATTGACCATAGTGGACCGCTACGATCGCCAGCTTCCGCTGGACACGCTGACCAAAACAGGAATGCCGGGAATCCACACGAGCGCAGTCGTCGAGACCGATTCGATCGGGACGGACGTGACGATCGGTGAGTTCTGCGTCGTCCGCGAGGGAGCGGTGATCGGCGACGGCGTCGCGATCCTCCCGCACTCGATCGTCGAGTCGGGCGTCGAGATCGGCGCCGGGACCGAGGTCCAGCCGCGGGCCCTGCTGGGCCGCCGGCCGAAAGCCGCGGGCGCGATCTCCCGCGATCCCGTCTACGAGGAACGCCTGCGGGTCGGCCGCGACTGCGCGATCGGGGTCAACGCGGTCGTCTACCACGGGGTCGAGATCGGCAACGACACGCTTGTCGGCGACCACGCCTCGATCCGCGAGGGGGCGCGGATCGGCAACGGCTGCGTGCTCGGCCGCGCCACCATCGTCGACCGCGAGGTCCGAATCGGCGACCGCACCGTGATCATGTTCACCGGGGTCGTCGCCAGCAAGTCGGTCATCGGCGCGGATGTCTTCATCGCCCCCGGCGCCACCACGACCAACGACAACAGGCTCGGGGCCGACGGCTGGGTGGAGGAGCGGGCCGCCGGCGCGAGAATCGAGGACGGGGCGAAGATCGGCGCCAACGCTGCCCTGCTGCCCGGGGTGGCGGTGGGCCGTGGCGCCGTCGTCGGCGCCGGCTCGGTGGTCACCCGCGACGTCGAGGCGGGGGCGACCGTCTTCGGGAACCCCGCCCGGCCGCGGCAGGCTGCTCAGTAGGGCTTCAGGTCTTCGGCCGAGAGCTTCGGGTCGACGATGATCGTCCCTTCCATCCCTTCGGCCCGGTGGATCGCGCAGTAGAAGACGTACTTTTTCCCTTCGAAGAGGGACGAGCGCAGCCAGAGCGATTTGCCGTGGGTATTGCGGCTGATCGCCGTGTCGATCGACCCCCCGCCGACTTCTTCGATCACCAGGTTGTGCTGCACGCCGGTCGAGTTCTGGAAGCCGAAGTTGGCGTTGCCGGGCGGGGCGATGATCTTCGAGACCGTGAAGGCCGGCGTGTCGCCTTCGGCGACCGGAACGTCGACCACCCACTGGCCGACCTGGGCGCGGACCCCGTTGCGCAGCTTGTCGAGCCGCTTCACCGTCACCGTTTCGCCTTCGGAGGCGCCGGTTGCGTCTTCGCCGCCGCCGCAGCCGGCCAGCGCGGCGGTCACGACCAGGGCGACCAGCAGAAGGAATGCACCCTTGCGAATCAGGCGAGCTTGCATGGTCAGGAGAATTTAACGTACCGAGACAGATTCTGGCAACAGGCTCCCTAAGGTGTGCGGATGGGACAGCAGACTCCACCCCTTTCGATCCTCGACCTCGCCGCGGTCGGGCGTGAGGAGACGATCGCCGAGAGCTTCGCCGGCAGCGTCGAGCTGGCGCGGACCGCCGAGCGCAGCGGCTACCGCCGCATCTGGTACGCCGAGCACCACAACATCTCCTCGATCGCCTCCTCGGCGACGGCGGTGCTGATCGCCCACATCGCCGCCCGCACCGAGACGATCCGGCTCGGCGCCGGCGGGGTGATGCTGCCGAACCACTCGCCGCTGGTGATCGCCGAGCAGTTCGGGACGCTGGAGACCCTGCACCCCGGCCGCATCGACCTCGGGCTGGGGCGGGCGCCGGGGACCGACCAGCGGACCTGGATGGCGCTGCGGCGCGACCCGCACGCGAGCGAGCGCTTCCCCCAGGACGTCGTCGAGCTGCAGCGCTTCCTCGGCGACGAGCCGCTGCCGGGAATCAAGGCGATCCCTGGCCAGGGCACCAACGTCCCCCTCTACATCCTCGGCTCCTCCCTCTTCGGCGCCGAACTGGCGGCCGAGCTCGGGCTCCCCTACGCCTTCGCCTCGCACTTCGCGCCCCGCTTCCTGCACGAGGCGATCACCACCTACCGCGAGCAGTTCAAGCCCTCGCAGCAGAAATCGGAGCCCTACGTAATCGCCGGCGTCGGCGTCATCGCCGCCGAGACCGAGGAGAGCGCCGCCGCCCAGCACGAAGCGGCGCGGCGAGTGCGCGCCCGCGCCCTCTTCGGCCGCGGCCGCAAGCTCAGCGACGAGGACGTCGCCGTCCTGCTCGAGTCCCCGCAGGCGGCGGCGGTCGACGAAATGCTCGCCTACACCGCTGTCGGCCTCGCCGAGGAAGCCGCCTCCTACCTGCGCAGGTTCGCCGCCGAGACCGAAGCCGACGAGTTGATGACCGTCCACTACTCCGACTCGGTGCCGAACCGCCTGCGCTCGGTCGAGCTGCTGGCCGGCGCCCTCGACCCGGTCGGCGAGCCCGCTCGCTAGCGAGACTCGTTCAGCGCCACCGCTTCGCGGATCAGTGCCTTCAGCGCCTCGCCGTCGATCTCCTCGCCCTCGTGGATGTCGATCGCGCGGCGGACGTTGCCGTCGAGGCTGGAGTTGAAGAGGCCCGCGGGGTCGTCCAGCGAGGCGCCCTTGGCGAAGGTCATCTTCACGACCTTCTTGTAGGTCTCACCGGTGCAGATGATCCCGGCGTGCTCCCAAACCGGCGTCCCTTTCCATTTCCAGGTCTCCTCGACCTCGGGATCCGCCTCTTTGACGAGCGCCCGTACCCGGGCAAGCGCCTCGCCCCGCCAGTCGCCGAGCTCCTCGATCTTTGCGTCGATCAGCTGCGAGGGATCGTTCTCCATGGCTGCTTTCTAGCAGTGCCCTCGTTCGTACCGCTCCAGCGCCCCCGTAAGCCTGTGCGCGCGCATTGCTGTCCGTTCGTGATTTGCAGGACTTTTGGAAGTTAGCTGCCGACGTCGGACTGCCGCCGCTTGAGCCCTCCCGCTTTTCCTGTTCAGATCGTTGTGGTGTATCTCGATGTCACTCCCTGTGCATCTGGATGACACTCCCTGTTGACTGAAGAAAAGGCGCCCCTCGGGGTGCCTTTTCTTCAGTCGCTGACGCTTCGGCAACCGTAGGATGACCGCGTGCCGTTCACGCACCGAAACCTGAAGCGGGATCTGGAGGACCTCGGCGGCAACTTCGACGGCTCACCCGATCTGGAGTTCCGCCTCGCGACCCAGGCGCTGGGGCTCAAACACTCCGGCCTCGGCTACCAGCGCCTCCCGCCCGACTACCGCTTCCCCTATGGCCACACCCACGAGCGGCAGGAGGAGCTCTACCTGGTGATCGGCGGCAGCGGCCGGATGAAGCTCGACGAGGAGATCGTCGAGCTCGAGCAATGGGACGCGGTCCGCGTCCCACCTGGCGTCTGGCGAGGCTATGAGGCCGGCCCGGAAGGCCTCGAGATCCTCGTCATCGGCGCCCCCAACCTCGGCGAGAATCCACGCGAGGACGTCGAGGGCCGCCGCGACTGGTGGAGTGACTAGCCGCTCGCTCGTTGCGCGTGCATCGCGTCCATCCCTTGCTCGAGCCGGCGGACGTCGGTCGCGCCGGGCGGCACCGGGACGGCGCGGAAGGTCGGAGCCGGCAGGTGCAGGCGGAAGGCGATCTTGCCTTCGCGGTCGAAGCCGGTGATGAGCTTGTTGTCGCCCCAGCTGACCAGCCAGCCGCCGCCGGGGAGTTCGCGGGCCGAGCCGCAGCAGTGGCTGCGCTTCACCTGCGGGTCGTTCAGCTGGCCCTTGTAGATCGCCTTGCCGGCGTCGGGCTCGAGCCTGTAGAAGACGACCCGGGGTCGCCGCGGACGGTCCTTGCCGTTGTCGAAGATCGTCAGCCGGCCGTAGCGATCGAGGCGGGCGTCGTGCTGGCCGCCGAGTAGCTTCGTCGCCGGGTCGCCGACCACCCGCAGGGACTTGCCGGTGCGGCTGCCGCCGAGCTTCCAGTTGATCTCCCCGCTGGTCCGGTCGATCCCGTAGACGGCGTCGGTGTGGCGGGTGGAGACGATCACTTCGTTCCGCCCTCGCGGCTCGATCGAGTTGATGTGGACGGGGTCGTAGGCCTCGCGCTGGAGACGGCGGCGCGGGTTGCTGAGGACGCTGTGCCACCAGCGGCCGGTCTCCGAGAGGGCGATGTGGCCGCGCGAGTTCCAGTGCCAGAGGACCTTCCCGGCAGGGTCGACTTCCTGCGCTTCGGCGGAGACGATCGTCGCCCGCCGGGGACCGCCGACCCGGCGCAGGTCGGCCGTTTCCGGAACGTAGGTGTCGAGCAGCACGTTTCCGTCCGCGAGTTCGCGGTACTCGTGCCCGTCGACGATCGACCCCCCGGTCTTGACCAGCCGCAGCAGCTTGCCCGACTCCGAGCGCACCTCGTGCGCCATCCGCGGGTCCAAGCCGTAGCCGTCGCCGAAGGAGCGCGCCCAGACGACGTCGCCGTTGCGAACGATCTGCCCCCAGAGCGCCCGCGTATCCGGGTTGAACCACCATCGGGGCCTGCCTTCGGTGTCGAAGACGATCACCCAGGGGCGATCGTCCTCGCCCGAGTAGGTGACGACGAAGAGGCCGAAGGGCACCGGGCGGATCGATTCGAACCGGGTCGGCGGGAAGTCCGCCGGCAGGTCGGGGAGGTTGGCCGGCGGTGGCTTTTGCGTGGGAAGAGGCTCGCCCCCGGCCTGCCCGCAACCGCTGAGGACGAGCAGCGAGAGGAGCGCCAGCGCGAGCAGAGCGGCGGCTCCGCAGGCTGCCCTGGGGCGATGGCGAAAAGGATTCTCCACCGGCCGAGCTTAGGGAGGGTCGATCTCCGGGCTGCTACGGTGACCGGGTCGGGCAGGCCGATTCGCCGCCCGAGAGGTTCCGTTTCCTCCTCGTGCTTCATTGGCGCCTTGGGGTCGCAGGATCTCCCTAAGACGTTCAATACAGGAGTTCACAACATCACTACGTTTGCCGATCTCGGCACTTCCAAGCCGGTGGTCGACGCTCTCAGCGCGCGTTCGATCGCCCAGCCTTTCCCCGTTCAAGAGATGGTCGTCCGCGATGCGCTCGCCGGCCGCGACCTCCTCGTCCAATCGCCCACCGGGTCGGGCAAGACCCTCGCCTTCGGCGTCCCCATGGTCGACCTGATCGAGCCCGACGGCAAGGGCCCGAGCGCCCTCGTCCTCGCTCCTACCCGGGAGCTCGCGGGCCAGATCGTCGTCGAGCTGGACGCCCTCGCCAAGGCCCGCCGCCTGAAGATCACCGCCGTCTACGGCGGCGTCGGCTTCGGGCCACAGATCGCCGCCGCGCGCAAGGCCGACATCCTCGTCGCCACCCCCGGTCGCCTCGAGGACCTGATCGGCCGCGGCGCCGTTTCGCTGAAGGCGATCCGCGTGCTCGTCCTCGACGAGGCCGACCGCATGCTCGACATGGGCTTCCGCCCCGCCGTCGACCGGATCGTCGACCAGACCCCGAGCGACCGCCAGACGCTGTTCTTCTCGGCCACCCTCGAGGGCGCGACCGGCAAGGTTGCCGCCGCCTACACCCGCGATGCCCGCTCCCACACCCACGCCGAGCCCGAGCGCGAGGAGGCCAACATCGAGCACCGCTTCCTCCCGGTCGACTCGCAGGGCGCCAAGCTCGAGCACCTCGTCACCCACCTCAACGGCGACGACGCCGGCCGCTCGCTCGTCTTCGTCCGCACCAAGCGCGGCGCCGACCGGCTGGTCAAGCGGCTGCGCAGCCGCCAGGTCGACGCCGTCGCCATGCACGGCGACAAGAGCCAGAGCCAGCGCGAGCGGGCGTTGGCGCGCTTCGAGCGCGGCGAGGTGATGACCCTGGTCGCGACCGACGTCGCCGCCCGCGGCATCGACATCCCCGACGTCGCCCACGTCATCAACTACGACGCCCCCGAGGACCGCGAGGCCTACGTCCACCGGATCGGCCGCACCGGCCGCGCCGGGCGCACCGGCACGGGCACAAGCTTCGTCCTCGCCGAGCAGGCCGAGGAAATGCGCCGTATCGGCGCCAGCCTCGGGCTCGACCACGGCCTCGGGACGCCGAAGCGCGCCGCCGGATCGACGCCGAAGCAGGCTTCCGGGTCTTCTTCGCAGGGGAAATCGGGGTCGGCCTCGCGCCGGCGCCGCAACCGGCGCCGGCGCAGCAGGGCCGCGGCCTAACTCTCCGATGGGAATCGGGATCGGGCTCGCCGCGGTAGTCGCGTTGATGACGAACCTCGCCGCGCTGCTCAAGCACCGGGGCTGCCAGCACGCCCATCCCGTCTCCTTCAGTCAACCGCTGACCAGCCTGCGCGGCCTCGCTGCCTCGCCCTGGTTCGCCGCCGGCTGGGGGCTTGCCGCCGTCGCCTGGCTCGCCCACATCGCCGCCCTCTCGCTGGCCCCGATCTCGCTCGTGCAGGCGGTCCTCGCCGGCGGCGCGGTCACCCTCGCGGTGCTCTGGCAGCGCCTCTTCGGCGGCCGGGTCGAGCGCCGGCAGTGGCTGGCGCTGGCGCTCGGCGGCGGCGGACTCGCGCTCCTGGCGGCGACGCTGCCGCACTTCCACGGCGCCCACTCGGGCTTCTCCGTCCCGGCGATCGTCGGCTTCGAGGGCGGCCTGGTCCTGCTGGCGGCAGGCGTTGCGCTCTGCCACCGGGCGCCGCGCCTCGCCGCCCGCCGCGGGGTTCTGCTCGCGGTTCTCGCCGGCCTTCTCTTCGCCCTCGCCGGGATCGCGATCAAGGCCCTCACCGGCGGCGCCGGCAGCTGGCCGCTGATCGCGTCCCTGCTCGCGCTGACCCTCGGCTGCGGCGCCCTCGCCCAGTACACGGCGGTCGCGGCCCTGCAGAGCGGCGGCGCGATCGAGTCGATCGGCCTGATGGGGATCGTCGCCAACGCGACCCAGATCCTCGGCGGCATCCTTGTCTTCGGCGACCCCCTCTCCCCCAGCCCACTGGGGATCACCCTCCAGATCACCGCCCTGGCGATGGTCTGCCTCTCGGCCCTCCTGCTTCCCTCCACGGCCGACGCGCGCCGCCTGCAGCCGACTTAGAGAAGTCGGCGGCGATCGCCCGCCGCTGTTAACCTGCAACCTAATGGTTGTAGGTCAGAAACCGAACCAAGACGACGACGCCGCCACCGACCTGCTCTTTAAGGCGCTGGCCGATCCGATCCGCCGCGACATCCTCCGCCGCGCCCACGAGGGCCGGCCCTCGGTCTCGGCCCTGGCCCGCGAACACCCGATCAGCGTCACGGCGATGCAGAAGCACGTCGCCGTGCTGGAGCGGGCCGAACTGATCAGCAAGCAGCGGGTCGGCCGCGAGTCGATCGTCCAGACCAAGGCCGACGCCCTCGCCCTCGCCCGCGCCGCCCTCGACCGCCTCGAGGCGCAATGGCGCGGCCGCATCGAGCGGATGGAGCAGATCCTCGAAACCGACAAAGGAGACAACTGATGCCCGTCATCGACGTAGACAAGGACCTCGACGCCCTGACCATGACGATCAGGGCCGAGTTCGAGGCCGATGCCGAGCGCCTCTGGCAGCTGTGGGCGGACCCGCGCCAGCTCGAGCGCTGGTGGAGCCCGCCGTCGCATTCCTCGACTTTCGAAGAGCACGAGCTCTCGGTCGGCGCCCGCACCACCTACTTCATGACCGGCCCCGACGGTCACAAGCACCACGGCCGCTGGCTGGTCGAGGAGGTCGACCCGCCCCGTCGCCTACGCATCAAGGACGACGAGGTAGACGAGGAGGGCAACCCCGAGGACGGCGGGCCGACCGCGATGACGGTGACGATCACCGAAGGCGACGGCACTGCAACCATGTCCGTCCAGACCCACTTCGCCGACCGCGAGTCGATGGAAGGGACGATCGAGATGGGCTTCGAACAGGGCATGATCGAAACGCTCGGCCAGATCGAGCCCCTCCTCGGCGCCGCGAGGGCATGACGAAAGGACGATGACCGGGATGCGCAAGCTCCAGACGCAGGGTGTCCACCACATCACCCTCACCGGCGCGGACCGCCAGACCTCGATCGACTTCTGGGAGGGGGTGCTCGGGATGCCGTTCGTCTTCGAGCAGCCCAACCTGGACCGTCCCGAGGAGAGCCATCTCTACTTCGACCCGGGGGACGGGCGGCTGATCACGATCTTCACCAACGAAGACCGCACGCCGGACCCCTCCCCCAGACCCCAGGACACCGGCCACGTCCACCACATCGCCTTCGCCCTCTCCAACGCCACCTTCCGCCAGACCGTCGAGCGCCTCGACGAGCGCGGCATCGAGCACAGCGGCGTCAAGGACCGCGGCTTCATGGACTCGATCTACTTCCGCGACCCCCTCGGCCTCCTGATCGAGCTGGCCTCCTACCGCTTCGAACCCCCCGCCGGCCACACCCACGCCGACGTCCTCCTCGAGGCCCACCTGATCCGCACCGAGCGCGACGACTACAACATCGCCCCCGAGCACCTCGCCGACGCGATCGAGCGGTTAGTCGCCCGGTCGCAGCGTTCGCTTTCTGAGGACCGTGGGCCTCGCGCCCCCAATGGGGCGGCGTCATAAAACTGGCGAGTTAGAAGCGCGCCGTTGCGGCCTCAGACGTTCGTGCGTCGTGGAAGGCGATGACGACGACTCGATCCTCGGCCTCGATGTAGATGTAGATGACGATCAGCCATCCCCACGGGCCGATCAGCGCTCGGCAATCTCGCCAAACGCCCGAGAGCTGCTTGCCGGCGCGGGGGAACTCCTCCAACGTGAGCAACGTGCGCGAAACCCGTTCGCGGGTGTCAACCGGAAGCTGACGAGTCTCGATCAGCGCTCGAAGCTCGTCACGCGCCAAGCGCGTGACCTCGATCGTCGCCATCGACTACAGCTCGGAGAGCGGTACCGTCTCGCCGCGCCGAGCCTGCTCGATCGACTTCTGCGTCCTCTCCCATGCCCCCGGGATCCCGTCGAGGATCTCAGTGATCCGCGAGGCATCGGGATCGGCTTCGTCGAGGGCGCTCGAAAGGAGTGAGCGAGCCAGGGTTCCCTCCTGCACATGGGTGCGCTCCGCCAAACTCGCCAGCTTCTGCGCATAGTCCGGCTCAAGAGTGACGTTGATGCGTCGGTTCCGCTCAGCCATGGGCTAAGGGTACACGCAAGGGCACATGGCGTACACCTGACCGCATCCGCGAACCGTCCGGGGAGGAGCGCCGCGAAGCTCGCGAGGGCGAGCGACCGATTTTCGGCCGGCGCAGGCCGCTATCCGCGCTGGGCGTTCGTCGGCCGGTGCGCATACGCAGCCTCCTTGACCGCCTCGTCGGTCTCCAAAGTCGCCCCCAGGGCGCCGCCGATCGTCCCCAGCGCACTCGCGAGCCAGACAAGGCGCACGTAGTCCCAGACGTTCGTGTCTCGCCCGAGCGCTTCCGAGAGCAGCGACGGCTCGATCAGCAGCAGGGCGCCGAGCAGACTGACGAGGAAGACAGAGAGGTAAAGCGCCGTGACCCCGAACACCACCGTCGCGGTGGTTGCCAGGTTGAACAGCGTCACCTGCTCGCGCACGCGCGGGGCGGGCGCCCGCTCCCAAAGGCCGTGGCCGGCGATCAGCGTCACCGAAGCGGCGGCGATCGAGGCGAGACCGGCGATCGCCAGTCGCAACGGCCCGAGGGTTCCGGCGATTCTCCAAACTTCGATCTGGATCATGCCGAAGGCGACCGCCGCGACCGCGGCCAGCATCGCCCGCCAAAGCCGCCCGACCAGCCGCCAGGGGTGATTGGCGCCGACCATCCCGACCAGCAGCCGCAGGTTGCCGCCGATCACCCGGGCGACGTAGGCGACACCGCCGTCGTCGTCGTCCACGTCGCCGGCGAGCTCGGTGAGGCGACGCTGGACCCCGAGCCCCCCGCCGGCCGACCGGGCGGCGCCTCCCTCCTCGGGATCGCCGACCAAGGTCCCGACCGCGTCGGCGGCGGCGTCGTAAAGGCGGCGGCGGCGCCTCAGCACGCCGAGCGCCGGCAGCGAAACCAGCGCCACGCCGTGGGTGCGGCTGGCATGGCTGAGCAAGGTCCGGTGAGCGAGTCGCAGCGGCAGCTCGGTGATCGCCACCGCCAGGTCCCAATCTGCGTCGAGCAGCAGGCGACGGGCGGCGGAGACGAGCTCGGTCAGGTGCACCGGCGGCTCGGCCAGCGGGTCGGTGAGGACCTCGGGCTCCCACTCGACCTCGGGGTAGCGCTCGCCCAGGGCAGCGCCGAGGTCGGCCGCCAGCTCATCGGCCGCCACCTGGTCGATCGCCGGCGAGACGATCAGGCCCAGCTTCACCGTCGCCATGGCGACCGCGCGGCGCTAGCGGCGCCGCGCTTCCAGCTCCTCGATCCGCTCCAGCAGGTCGCAGACGAGCGCCGCGCCGGCGACGTTGAGGCCGAGGTCGCGGCGCAGCCGCATCAGCCGCGCCAGGCGCGCCGCGGCGTCCCAGTCGAGGGGGTCGACGGCGTCGAGGGCGATCAGCCGCCGCACCACCTCGGGGTGCAGGCCGGAGCGGCGGGCCAGCGCCCGGACGTCGGCGAGGACGAGCGCCGTGCCGGGGGACATCAACGCCCCCGCCTCGGGTCGAAGCGCGAGACCGCGGCGAGCTCCTCGAACAGCTCGCGTTCGCGCTGCTCGAGTTTCTGCGGGACGACGATTCTGACGCTCGCGTAGAGATCGCCTTTGCGTCCGCCAGGGCCCGGCATCCCCTCGCCTTTCAGCCGCAAGCGACGGCCGCTGGAGGAGGCGGCGGGCACTTTGACTTTGGCGCTGCCGCCGAGGGTCGGGACGGAAACCGTGGCGCCGAGCGCCGCCTCCCAGGGCGCGACGGAGATCTCGACCACCAGGTCATCGCCTTCGCGCTGGAAGCGGGGATGGCGTTTGATCCGTGCTCGCAGATAGAGGTCCCCCGCGGGACCGCCGCCCGCTCCTTCCCCGCCCTGTCCGGCGAGGCGGATTTTCTGGCCGTCGCGTACGCCGGGCGGGATCTGCACCTCGAAATCGCGGCCGTCGGCGAGCGAGATTTTCCGTTTGCCGCCGCGGGCCGCCTCCTCGAGGCTGACCTCGAGCGTCGCCTCCTGGTCGCCTCCCCGCATCGAAAAGCCTTCGAAGCCGCCGCCCCGGGAGCCCCCTTGCCGGCCGAAGAAGCTCTCGAAGAAGTCGCTGAAGCCGGCACCGTCGCCGAATCCCCGGCCGTCGCCGCCGCCGAAGCCGCCGCCGCCGAACCCGGAGGCGCCGCTGACGTCCTCGCCGGCTTTCCAGTTCGCCCCGAGGCGTTCGTATTTCTCCCGCTTCTCGGGGTCGCGCAGGACCTCGTAGGCCTCGGAGACCTCTTTGAAGCGGTCCTCGGCACCGGGATCCCGGTTGACGTCCGGGTGGTATTCGCGAGCGAGTTTGCGGTAGGCGCTGCGGATCTCCTCGTCGCCGGCGCCGCGGGGGACGCCCAGTGCCTCGAAGTAGTCGCGAAAGCCGACCGCCAATCAGTCCTCGCCTTCCCCGCTGGTCTCCTGCTCCCGCTCTGGGCCGGCGCCGCCCCGCGAGACCACCACCTGCGCAGGACGCAGCACCCGCTCGCCGCGGCGATAGCCCGAGCGGGCGACGTCGAGCACGGTGAGGTAGGGGGTCTCGTCGTTCTCCTGGACCGAGATCGCTTCGTGCAGCTCGGGGTCGAAGCGGTCGCCCACGGCCCCGACCCGCTCGACGCCCTGCCGCGCGAGGATCGCCTCCATCTGCTCGAGGACGCTGCGCAGCCCGTCGGAGGGCCCCATCGCGATCGCTCGGTCGACGCTGTCGACCGCCTCGATCCATTCGAGCAGCAGCCGGTCGGCCTGTTCGGCGACCCGGCGCTCGACTTCCTGCGCCGAGCGCTTGCGGTAGTTGTCGAGGTCGGCGAGGGCCCGCAGGTAACGCTCGTCGTCGACCGGCGCCTGCTGCTCGGTCGCTTGACCCTCCTCACTCACGGGTGAACTCGGCATCGACGACTTCCTCCTCCTCGGCCGCCGGCTGGCCGCCGCCGTTGCCGCCGTCCTGGGGGCCGGCCGTCGCAGCGGCACTCTGCAGCGCCTGGACCATCTGCTGCAGGTCGGAGCTCAGCGGCCGCACCCGGTCGAGGCCGGCCTGCTCCTCGATCGCCGCCCGCGCGTCGCGGAGCAGCGCCTCGGCCTGTTCTTTCTGGTTCGTCGGCACCCGGTCGCCGAGTTCCTCGAGCTGGCGCTCGACCCGATGGGCGAACGCGTCGAGCTCGTTGCGGGCGTCGACTTCTTCGCGCCGCTGGCGGTCTTCGGCCGCGTGTTCTTCGGCTTCCTTGACCATCCGCTCGATCTCGGAGCTGTCGAGGTTGGTCGTTTCGGTGATCGTCACCTGCTGTTCGGCGCCGGTGTCTTTGTCGCGCGCCGTGACGTTGAGGATCCCGTTGGCATCGATGTCGAAGGTGACCTCGACCTGCGGCTCGCCTCGCGGCGCCGGCCGGATCCCTTCGAGCCGGAATTTGGCCAGCTGCCGGTTGTCGCGGGCGATCTCGCGCTCGCCCTGGAGGACGACGATGTCGACCGCGGTCTGGTTGTCCTCGGCGGTCGAGAAGACCTCGGACCGCCGCGCCGGGATCGTCGTGTTGCGCTCGATGACTTTCGTCATCACGCCCCCCATCGTCTCCAGCCCGAGCGAGAGCGGGGTGACGTCGAGCAGCACGACGTCCTCGACTTCTCCTTTCAGCACCCCGGCCTGCAGGGCCGCGCCGATCGCCACGACCTCGTCCGGGTTGACCGTCTGGTTCGGGTCCTTGCCACCGGTCAGTTTGCGCACCAGCTCCTGGACTTTCGGGATCCGGGTCGAGCCGCCGACCAGGATCACCTCGTCGATGCCGTCGGCGCTCAGGCCGGCGTCTTTCAGCGCCTGTTCGACCGGCCCCCGGGTACGCTCGATCAGGTCCTCGACCAGCTGCTCGAACTTCGAGCGGGCGAGCGTGATGTTGAGGTGCTTCGGACCGGACGCGTCGGCGGTGACGAACGGCAGGTTGATCTGGGTCTGGGTGGTCGAAGAGAGCTCGACCTTCGCCCGCTCGGCGGCTTCGTAGAGCCGCTGCAGCGCCTGCGGGTCCGCCCCCAGGTCGATCCCCTGGTCCTTCTTGAATTCCTCGGCGAGCCAGTCGACGATCCGCTTGTCGAAGTCGTCGCCGCCGAGGTGGCCGTCGCCGCTGGTCGCCCGCACCTCGATAACGCCGTCGCCGACTTCGAGCAGCGAGACGTCGAAGGTGCCGCCGCCGAGATCGAAGACGAGGACGGTCTCGGAGCCTTTCTTGTCGAGCCCGTAGGCGAGCGCCGCCGCGGTCGGCTCGTTGATGATCCGCAGCACCTCGAGGCCGGCGATCTTGCCCGCGTCTTTGGTCGCCTGGCGCTGGGCGTCGTTGAAGTAAGCCGGGACCGTGATCACCGCCTCGGTCACTTTCTCGCCGAGGAATTTGGCGGCGTCGTCGGCCAGCTTGCGCAGCACCGCGGCCGAGATCTCCTCCGGCGCGTGCTGTTTCCCGCGCACGTCGAAGCGGACCGCGTCGCTGGGCCCTTTGACGACCTCGTAGGGAACGGTCTCGATCTCGGTCTGGACTTCGTCCCATTTGCGGCCGATGAACCGCTTCGCCGAGTAGATCGTCGCCTCGGGATTGAGGATCGCCTGGCGTTTGGCGATCTGGCCGACCAGCCGCTCGCCGTCCTCGGTGAAGGCGACCACCGACGGCGTCGTCCGCGAGCCCTCGGAGTTCGGGATCACCTCCGCCTGTCCGCCCTCCATCGTCGCCGCCACTACCGAGTTGGTGGTGCCAAGGTCGATTCCGACCGCCTTCGCCATTGTGGCCTCCTCCCAGGCCCAGGGTGCCCGGACCGTTCGCGCGCTTGTACACCTCCTGGTAGGGCGGCGAAGGCCGGCGTCAAGAGGTTTAGGGCAGGCCGCCGAAGGGAAGGGGGCGGATACCGGGCGGCGACCTCGAGCATCTTGTGTAACTCGTCCCGATGCTCCGGAACTGCCCGGACCACGGACTACGACACCGGAAGAAGAAGGCGCAATGCGCGATGGCGCGCATCCAGTGAGCACGCCTCTCCCTGTGGCCCTAGAGCGCCGCCTCCTCACCCTGACCAAGGGCGGTAACCGGGCCGCCACCGAGGAACTGGTGACGGCCTTCATGCCCGCGATCGATCGGGTCGCGAACCCCTACCGCAGCTTTCGCAGCCTCGAACACCAGGAGCTCCGACAGGAGGGGGTCGTCGGCCTGCTGCGCGCCGCGCGGCGCTATGACCTCCGCTTCGAGACGCCGTTCTGGGCCTATGCCTCATGGTGGGTCCGGCAGGCGATGCAGCAGCTCGTCGCCGAGCTGACCAGTCCCGTCGTCCTCTCCGACCGGGCCGCCCGTGGCCTCGTCCAGATGAAGCGGGCTCGCGCCGCCTTCGCCCAGGCGAACCGGCGCGAGCCCTCCGACTCCGAGCTCGCCGCAACCGCCAGGATGCCGCTGGACCAGGTCCAGCACCTGGTCTCGGTCGAGCGCACCCCGAGCAGCCTGCAGGCGCCGGGTCCCGACGAGGAAGAGATGTCGACCACCCCCGCCGAGCGACTGGCCGATCCCGCCACCGAGGAGGAGTACGAGCGGATCGTCGACCTGGCCGACGGTGAGCACGTCCAGGAGCTCGCCGCCGGCCTCGAGGCACGCGAGCGCCGCATCATCTTCGCTCATTACGGGATCGGGTGCCGGCAACTGACGCTGCGCGATATCGGCCTGGAGTCTCACCTCAGCGCCGAGCGGGTGCGGCAGCTGGAGGAGCGTGCCCTGACCAAAATCCGCACAACGATGGAGGTGGCGTGATGGACGTGGTTATTGCTGGTGGACACGGGAAGATCGGCCTGCGGCTGGGCAAGCTGCTGACGGCGCGCGGCGACCGGGTCAGGGGGCTGATCCGCAAGCCCGAGCAGGCCGAGGACCTGGCTGCCGAGGGCATCGAGCCGGTCCTCTGCGACCTCGAGGCCGAGGATGACGTGGGAGCGGTGGTCGAGGGCGCCGATGCGATCGTCTTCGCGGCCGGTGCCGGCCCCGGCAGCGGGGCCGAGCGCAAGTGGTCGCTGGACTATGGCGGCGCCGTCAAGCTGATCGCGGCGGCCAAGGCCAAAGAGATAGCTCGCTACGTGATCGTCAGCTCGATCGGCGCCGGCGATCCGCCGGCCGAGGGAGGCGGCGTCTTCGGCGAGTACCTGCGGGCCAAGGCAAAAGCCGACCAGGAGCTCGAAGCGAGCGGCCTCGATTACACGGTCGTGCGGCCGGCGAGCCTCACCGACGAGCCGCCGACCGGCCTGGTCACGATCGCCGACCGGGTGGAGCGAGGCGAGATCCCGCGTGCCGACGTGGTCGCGGTCCTAGCTGCCGTCCTCACCGCCGACAACACGGTCGGCAAGACGTTCGAGGTGGTCTCGGGCGAGACGCCCGTCGAGGCGGCAGTCGCCGCGCTCTGAGTCGCCGCACGCCTCCCGCCTGGGCTCGCTGCTCAGGGGTTGAGCTGGGCGTAGGCGAGGCGAACCGCCATCGCCCCCTCGCCGACCGCCGAGGCGACGCGCTTGATCGAGCCGGCGCGGACGTCGCCGGCGGCGAGGATCCCGGGCACGCCGGTTTCGAGCAGGGCGGGCGGCGCCGCGCCGTTGCGGCTCTCCGGCGCCGCGCCGGGCCCGGTCAGCACGTAACCGTGGTCGTCGAGCGGGACGACGCCCTCGAGCCAGTCCGTGCACGGTTCGGCGCCGATGAAGACGAACAGCTCGCTGATGTCGAGACGGCGGCGCCCGCCGCTCTCCAGGTCCTCGATGACGACGCCCTCGAGGGAGTCATCCCCGCACAGCTCGCGGATTTCGGTGTTGCGAACCACCTCGACGTTGGGCCGGCGCTCGATCCGGTCGGCCAGGTAGCGCGACATGTCGCGAGTCAGCTCGCCATGGCGAAGCAGCAGGTAGACCTTGCTGGCGCGGTGCGAGAGGAAGACCGTCGCCTGCCCGGCCGAGTTGCCGCCGCCGACCACGGCGACCGGGGCGCCGACGCAGAGCTGCTCCTCCATGAAGGTCGCCTCGTAGTGGACCCCGCCACCCTCGAAGTGCTCGAGCCGCTCGACCGGGAGGCGGCGATAACGGGCGCCGGTGGCGATCAGCAGCGCCCGCGTTTCCAGCGTCGAGCCGTCGTCAAGGGAGATCGTGTGGGCTCCGTCCCCGAGCTCGAGCCCGACCGCGGCGGCGCCGACGACGATCCGGGCGCCGAACTTGCGGGCCTGGATGGTCGCTCGTTCGGCCAGCTCGGCGCCGGAGATCCCCGACGGGAAGCCGAGGTAGTTCTCGATCCGCGAGGAGGTGCTGGCCTGGCCGCCGACGGCGGTTCCGTCGATGGCGACGGTGAGCAGGCCCTCGGAGGCGCCGTAGACGGTCGCCGCCAGGCCGCCCGGCCCGGCGCCGACGACGACGAGGTCGCTGACCCGACCGCGCGGCGGCTCCTCGCGCATCCCGACCGCGGCCGCCAGCTCGGCGTTGCCCGGGTTGCGCCAGACCCGGCTGCCCCAGACCACGACCGGGGTTTCCTCGGGCCGGACCCCGAGCCGCTCGAGAAGCTCCTCGGCGCGAGGGTCGCGCTCTGGGTCGATCCAGCGGAACGGCAGCCGGTTACGGGCAGCGAAGTCGCGGAGGCGGCGGGTGTCCGGCAGGTAGCCCGAGCCGACGATCTTCAGCCCTGCGCCCAGGCCGCTGAGCAACTCCCGACGCAGCAGGAAGGCCCGCATCACGAGGTCGGCAAGGGCCGGGTCTTCGCCGACCAGCTGGCGCAGCGTCTCCGGCGCGACCTGCAGCACCTCCCCGGCCTCACGGACGACCGTGGTGTAGAAAGCCGGCTGCCCGGTCAACAGGCTGAGCTCGCCGAGGAAGCGGCGGGGGCCATGGACGGCGACCGCGGGCTCGTCCCCCTCGTCATCGGCGTGAGCGGATACCAGGCCCCCGAGGACCACGAAGAAGTCGTAGCGAGAGTCGCCCTGGCGGTAGAGGCGCTCCCCCGCCCTCGTCCGCGCGCGGCTGCCACGCGCCGCCAACGTCTCGATCTGACCCTCGCTGAGCCGCGGGAAGGCGCCATCGCGGTCAGGGGTCTCGGTGACCTCGGTCGGCTCGGCGGCACTCATATGGCCATCTGTTCCCTGGGTAGGCCGCCGGTGCCGGAGTGTCAACCGTGGGCGAGCCATCGCTCTGACGATGTCGGTTGACAGGAGTGCCGCGGCGGCCTACCGGAGAAGGGAGATGACGACCCAGCTACAGACCGAGCAAGGAATCGTGCGGGTGCCGAGCGGAACCTGGATCGTGGATCCGATCCACTCCAGCGTCGGCTTCGAGGTCAAGCACATGATGATCTCCACCGTCCGCGGGCACTTCAAGCAGTACGAGGGGACGCTGGAGGCGGCCGAGGATTACCACGACTCACGAGTCCGGGGCAGCGCCCATGTCGCCTCGATCGACACCAACAACGCCGACCGCGACGAACACCTGCGGGGGCCGGACTTCTTCGACGCCGAGCACTGGCCGTCGATCACGTTCGAGTCGACCGCGATCGAGCACGTCGAGGGCGGGAGCTACCGGGTCAGCGGTGATCTGACGATCAAAGGCGTCACCCGCGTGATCGAGGTCGACGCCAACGTCGAAGGCGCGGCCGTCGACCCTTGGGGCAAGGATCGCGTCGGCATCGCGATCCGCGGCTCGCTCGACCGGACCGAATTCGGCCTCACCTGGCAGCAGTCGCTTGTCGGCGGCGGGCTGCTGGTCGGCGACCACGTCGCGCTGCGAATCGACATCTCCGCGGTGCGGGCCTAGAGAGGGCAACGCCGCGGCGATGGCTCAGACCAAGGCAGGCCCCAGCAGCGGCTACGCGACCGTCAACCCGTACACCAACGAGGTGCTGCGGGAGTTCCCAGCGCTGCACGGCGAGCAGATCGATCGGGTCATCGAGCGGGCCCACCGCGCGTCGGAGCCGTGGCGGCGGCGCACGGCGGCGGAGCGGGCCGCGGTGGTCGCGCGGGCGGCGCTGCTGATGCGGGAGCGCTACGAGGAGCTGGCGGAGACGATCACGCTCGAGATGGGAAAGCTGATCCGCCACAGCCGGGCGGAGCTCGACCTGACGATCCGCATCCTCGAGTACTACGCCCAGCAGGGCCCGGCGCAGATCGCCGACCAGCCGCTGGAGATGGACGAGGGCTCGGCGGTCATCCGCAACGAGCCGCTCGGGGTCCTGCTGACCGTGCAGCCGTGGAACTTCCCCGCCTACCAGGCGATCCGGATCAGCGCCCCGAATCTGGTGCTCGGCAACACGATTCTGCTCAAGCACGCGCGGAACGTGCCCCAATCCGCGCTGGCGATCGAGGCGCTGTTCGCCGATGCCGGCGCCCCCGAGGGAGTCTTCACCAACGTCTTCGTCGAAGTCGAGGACATCGCCCGGATGGTCGAGAGCCCGCTCGTCCAGGGCTGCTCGCTGACCGGCAGCGACCGGGCCGGCTCCGCCTTGGGCGAGGAGACCGGCCGCGCCGTCAAGAAGGTGGTGCTCGAGCTCGGCGGCAGCGACCCGTTCATCGTCCTCGACGGCGACAACCTCGAGCGCACCGTGGAAGCGGCGCTGGTCGGGCGGATGCACAACATGGGCCAGGTCTGCACCAGCGCCAAGCGGATGATCGTGATGGCAGACGTCTTCCAGGACTTCCTCGACGGTCTGGCCGAACGGATGGCCGAGCTCGAACCCGGCGACCCGCTCGACGAGAAGACGACGCTGGCGCCGCTCTCCTCCGAGCGGGCGGCCGAAATGTTGATCGAGCAGGTCGACGAGGCGATCGAGAAGGGCGCCGGCGTGGTGACCGGCGGCCGTCGCATCGACCGCCCCGGCGCCTTCGTCGAGCCGACGATCCTGGTCGACGTCACCCTTGAGATGCGCGCCTACCACGAGGAGCTGTTCGGTCCGGTCGCCGTCGTCTACCGGGTCGAGTCGGACGAGGAGGCGATCGCCCTCGCCAACGGCTCGCAGTACGGGCTCGGCGCGGCGGTGTTCGGCAGCGACGGCGAGCGCGCCCAGGCGGTGGCCGACCAACTCGAAGCCGGGATGGTCTTCGTCAACCACCCGACCGCCTCGGAGCCGAACCTGCCCTTCGGCGGAGTCAAGGCCTCCGGTTTCGGGCGCGAGCTCTCCCCCCTCGGGATCCTCGAATTCGCCAACCGCAAGCTGATCGCGACGACGCCGGCCGATGCGCCGATCCGCGACGCCCTGGGCTAACCAAGGTCAGGGGTCGACTCCGGCAACGTGAAACGGACTTCCGCCCCGTCCTCCCAGTTGGCGACTTCGACTTCGCCACCGTGAGCACGCATCACAGTCTTGACGATCGCGAGGCCGAGCCCGCTGCCGCCGTCGCGGCGGCTGGAGCTCGCCCGGCTGAAGCGCTCGAACGCGCGCGGCAGGAACTCGCCCGGGAAGCCGGGACCCCGATCGCGCACCCGGATTTCGATGCCCTGATCCCCGTTGCCGACGTCAAGCGAGATCGTGCCGCCCCCGTAGCGCAATGCGTTGTCAACGACGCTGCCGATCGCCTGGTCGAGGCGCAGGCGATCGCCGCGGATCGCCAAGTCCGGGCCCGCAACCTCGATCCCGCGACCTTCCTCTTCCGCCCTGCGCTCGAATCGCCGCCTGACCCCCTCGAGAAGCTCGGTCAACTCGACCCGGGTCAGGCGCAACGGCAGCTCGCCGCGCTCGGTCTGGGCGATCGTCAGCAGGTCCTCGGAGAGCTGCGTGAGCCGGTCGGTCTCCTCGGCGGCAGAAGCGATCGCGGCTCGCAGCTCCTCCGGGGAACGACCTTCGGCCAGCGCCAGCTCGAGCTCGGTCCGCAGGATCGCGAGCGGCGTGCGCAGCTCGTGGCTGGCGTCGGCAACGAAGGCTCGCTCGTGCTCGAGCGCCTCCCCGAGTCGCTCCAGCATTTCGTTCAGCGTCACTCCCAAGCGGGCGATCTCGTCATCGGTCGTCGGCACCGGCAGCCGCTCGTCGGGATCCGCGGCGGAGATCGTCGCGGCCCGTGCCCGCATCGCCTCAACTGGGCGTAGGGCGGCCGCGGCGACCCAGTAGGCGGCGAACGAAGCCAGGGCCAGCGCCACCGGCCCGCTAAGCAGGAGCAGTTCCAGCAGGTCCTGCAGCGACTCGCTTCGTTTCTGGGCGTTGTTCAGCTCCGAGGCGAAGCGCAGGTAGACGAAGAGGCCGGTGGCGCCGAGCACGAACGACATCACCCCGGCGAAGACGAGGGTGACGCGGAGGCGGATCGAAAGACGGCTCAGGGGCAGGCGGTTCAGCGGCCTCCATCCTTTCGCAGGCGATAGCCGGCGCCGCGAACCGTCTCCAGCGAGGCGACGTCGAAGGGGTGGTCGATTTTGCGCCGTAGGTAGCGGATGTAGACCTCGATCACATTGGAGCGGTGCTCGAAGTCGTACTCCCACGCCTGCTCCAAGAGCTGCGTGCGCGAGAGGACGACACCGGGGTTGCGCATGAAGACGCTCAACAGCGTCAGCTCCTTGGCAGAGAGCTCGATCTCGGCCTCCCCCCGCCAAACCTGATGGGTAGCGAGATCGAGCTTGAGGTCACCCACCTCGATGACCATCGGCCGCTCCGCCTGACCCCGGCGAACCAGAGCCCGCAGCCGCGCCAGCAGCTCGACGAACGAGAAGGGCTTGGTCAGGTAGTCGTCGGCGCCCCCGTCCAGGCCGGCAACCCGATCGACGAGGGCGCCGCGGGCGGTCAGCATCAAGACCGGCGTCCAGATGCCCTCGACCCGGAGCTGCCGGCAGGTCTCGAAGCCGTCGATCCCCGGCAGCACGACGTCGAGGACGATCGCGTCGTAGCCGGTCGAGCGGGCCATGACCAGCGCGTCCTCCCCGGTTCCCGCGATGTCGACCGTGACGCCTTCCTCGGTGAGGCCGCGGCGGATCAGCGCCGCCATCTTCACCTCGTCCTCGACCACCAAGACGTGCATGGCAAGACGATCGACCCTGAAGATGAAGGGAAGATGAGGAGTCTGCTGCCTGCCGGCCTACCGCTCCTACTGCGCCGGCGCAACCGCCAGAGTCGAGTACCCGAGCTCGGCGATCCGATGCGGCAGGTCGACGTGGAGCCAGTGCGAGATGTGGCTCGGGGGCGTCTCGATGATGATCTCGCCGTAGGGGCGGGCCTCGAGCTCTTCGACGACGTCGTCGTAGGCGTTGGGGCTGTTGGCGACGCGCCCCGTGACCGCACCGCCCGCCGGCCCTTGGATCTGCGGCAGCGCCTTAGCCAGCAGCGCCTCTCCGTCGCTGGTGTCCGGGCTGTTGCGGTCGAACGCGAGGTGGTCCGGATTGGGGACGAGGACGAAGAAGCGAGCGGCGCCTTTGGCCGCGCGCTGTCGCACCGCCTCCAGCAGCTCCGCGCTCGCCTCGACCTTGTTGAGGACGACGAGAACCGCCGAGGTGCCATCGGCGGCTGCCGCCGCCGACACGGACCCCGAGCGGATCACGTCTCGCTTGGTGACCGCCAGATAGACGACCAGGGCAAGGATGGTGCCGAGGAAGATGAAGCTGGTCACGTTGGTGCCGAGGCCGAGGCCGCCTTCTGAGGTGGGCGAAGCGAGGTAGTCGCCGATCGATGCGCCCAGCGGGCGGGTGAGGATGTAGGCGAGCCAGAAGGAGAGGATGGCGTTCATCCGCAGGCCGAAGTGCAGGACGGCGACGACGACGATCGCCCCGGCGAAGATCCCCAGCGCCGCGAGATAGCCGAGTTCGAGCTGCTCGGAGAGGAAGTCGCCGGCGGAGGTGCCGAGCGCAAAGGTGAAAAGGATCGCCAGCCAGTAGAAGGCCTCGCGGCGGGTGGTGTAGATCGTGTGGACCGAGAGCGTGCGCTCGACCGCGTACCAACTCGCGAACACGCAGGCCAGGATCGCGGCGAAGACGATCGTGGTCGTTTCCAGGGTGACGCCGTAGTTTTCGACCAGGTTGTCGCTGACCAGGGTTCCCACGACGCTGATCAGAACCACCGCCAGCCAGTAGATCCCGGGCACGTACTTCCGCGCCCTGAACTGGAAGATCAGGACGACGACCAGCAGCGTCCCCATGACGTAGCTGGTGCCGCTGAGGCCGAGGCCGAGGTTTTCGTTGAGGTTGTCGGCGAAGGTCTCCCCCACCGTGGTGCAGAGCACCTTGATCACCCAGAAGTAGACGGTGATCTCGGGGACCTTGTTGAGCATCTGGCGCGCCCACCACTTCGCGGGGCGGGTGGAGGGCAGGGTGGCTGGTGACTGCTGCGCGACGTTCATGGCGCAGCAGGCTGAACCAAGCTGCTTAACCCAAGATGAGAGCTCTCATGCTGGGTTCATCTTCGGGTGCGACGCTGCCTCAATGCGTTCCGCTCGGGTGGAGCGTCGTTATCCACCGATCCCGCTATGGAAGCGAGCGCGAAGGATCCTCTTGCTCGCCGCGACCGCCTGCCTGGTCGCGGCGGCGACCTCCTACGTGCCGGCGATGAGCTCGAAGCACAATGTCGGGCTCGGAGTCTCCAGCGTCGAGTGGCTGCGCCAGAACGGCGGCAACCCGATCGTCTCGGAAATCGAGAACCGGTACTACGAACTGAAGGCGCCGGAAAAGGGCGGTCCGGCATTGACGTCGCTGCCCAAGGTCGGAGTGACCTCGGAGAGCGAAAGCTCAAAAGCCAAGATCTTTCGACCGCCGAACGTGGCACCCCTGATTCACCCGGCGCTCGCCGGCGAGGGCGTCTGGAAGAAGGCCGCCGCCAAGGCGGGGGCGCGGCCGCCGGTGCTGTTGACGACCTTCCGCAGCGACCCCGAATATCCACAGTTCGTGGCCGGCGTTGCCTGGATCGACTCCAGCCGCACCCACCTCGCTTACGTCCCCGGCCTTGCCGAGCCACCCGAACCGCTCGAAAACCGGGGCAACGGCGAAGTGCCGCCGGCCATGCGCAACCGCGTCGTTGCAACGTTCAACGGCGGTTTCCCGCTGGAAACTTCGAACGCCGGCCTGATCTACCGCGGCAAGGTCGTAGAAACGATGGTGAACGGGATCGCGACCATCGTCGAGTACCGCAGCGGCAGGGTCGACGTCGTCCGCTGGAATCAAGGTCCCCGTGCCCAGGCGGATGTCTGGTTCGCGAAGCAGAACCTGCCGCCGATCATCTATGGGGGCAAGCTCAACCCGGACCTCAGCGACGGACCCGAATGGGGCGAAACCGTCAACAACGCGATTCGCGTCTGGCGCTCGGGCCTGGGCATCGACGCCCACGGCAACCTGATCTACGCCGCCGCCAATTACCAGACGGTCGAATCGCTGGCGAAGATCCTCCAGCGCGCCGGTGCCGTCCGCGCCTTGGAGCTCGACATCAACGAAGACTGGACGAGCTTCATCACCTACCGCCATCCCGGCGCCCTCGAGCCGAGCAACCTGCTGCCGGAAATGCTGCGACCGCCGGAACGCTATTTGAGCCCCGACGAACGCGATTTCTTCGCCGTCTACGTGAAGGCGGGCGGCAGGTGGTAGGGCTGCCCCGCGACATCACCGCGGGCGCCGCCGCGCGCCGCTCCCTCCTCGCCGACGCGATGATCGCGGCGGCCCTCGCAGCGCTGGCAATCCTCCTCGCCGCCGGGATCGGCGTGGTGGGCTTCGTTGCCCTCCTCGTCTTCCTCGCGATCAACATCTGGATCGCAGTGGAATGGCTGATCAAGTCGATCTCAGGTAGAGATCGGTCCAAGTAGCGGGCCTGCAGGGCCCGGGTTGCGGCCAAGTCCTGCCCATACCACGGCTGATTACGGATACCAAAGCCTGTTTCCGAGCATACGTTTCAGGCAGAATGTCCGGCCGGCTTGCATCTGTGCTCGGACTGCTCGGGCTCCTCGCCTTGCTGCTCGCGGGCTGCGGTGGCGACACCCGGCGAGGAGAGGCCGAACAGACCGAGACGACGACCGCACCCACGGTCGCGGAACCGCCGGAATCGCAACCGGCGACCAGCGGCGCACCGGTCCAGGTCACCAAGGTCACCGATCCAGTTCGGCGGGCCTACGTGACCCGGGTGGACGCGATCTGCAGGCGGGTGGACCCAGAGCGTGCCAAAGAGCAGGAGGCGGTCGCCAACACCACCCGACCCTCCGAGGCGGCCAACGACTACGACGGCAGCATCCGTCTTGGGTGGCAGGAGTTGCGCGATATCGAAGCGATCGCGGAGCCGCCTGGCGACAAGGCGCTGTTGACCGCGAACGTCTTCGAACCGATCCAGAATCAGTTGGCCCTCAAGGAACGGATCCGCGACGCGCTCGCCGCGACCGATGTTCCCCTCCTGCGCACCCTGCGTGCCGAACTTGACAACTCGACCAGAGCCCTGACCGGTTTCGCGCGGGGCTACGGGTTCCGCGCCTGCGGAGAGGAGTGAACGCCGTGCCCGACAGACCCGCCGTGCCCGTGAAGCGGCTCCCCAAGCGCAAACCGCTCCCCTCACCGCTGGCTGTGATCACGACCTCCCTCGGCCTCTTCTTCGTAATCCTGACTCTGCTCGCCATCCAGGTTCGAAGCGGCCGGGACCCCGCCCTGGGCCCCGGGATCGTCAGGCCCGCGGCGGGCACCGAACCGGCGACGGGCAAGGCGGGGGCGACGGCCCCCGCCCAGGAAGCCGCGGCGATCGTGACCAAGACCTCACCGGTGCCGCCGCCGTGAGCGCTGACGCCACGGGCAGGATCTTCTCGGCGGAGTCGGGGGCGAGCCTGAGGACCAAGGTCGCTGCCGTGGCCGTCGTGCTTGCCCTCGCCGGACTCGCCGCCTACGCCTTGTTCTCCGGTCCGACGATCGTGTCGGTCCCGAGCACCGGCACTCCGAAGTCGGCACCGCGCAAAGTCGCACCGCCGCCCGAGGATCAGTTCCCCGAGGAACGAGAGGGCGGCGAGGGTGGCTGAGCCCGATCCCGGCAAATATCCGTGGTGGCTGGCCTCCCGTTCGGCCGCGATCGTCGCCTTCGTCTTGATCACCACCGCGGTGGTCATCGGCCTACTGATGGCTTCGAAGGTGCTCAAGAAGCCGGGGTTGAAGCGCAACCTCGTCAAGGTCCACGAGCAGGTCGCGCTGGCGGCCCTCGTCGCGATCGGCGCCCACGGGGTCTTTCTCCTCGGCGATGCCTGGCTGAAACCTGGGATCACCGGGATCACCATCCCCTTCACGCTCGAATACCGGCCGCTGTGGACGGGGATGGGGATCATCGCCGGCTACCTCGCGCTGCTGCTAGGTCCAACGTTCTACTGGCGGCGCAAGATCGGCGGCAAGCGCTGGCGGCAGATCCATCGCGCCACGGTCGTCGTCTTCGTCCTGGCCGTCGCCCACTCGCTGGGGTCGGGAACCGATGGGGCCAGCACCTGGTTCCGCCTGATGGTCGGCGCCAGCACGGCGATCGTCCTCTCCCTGGTCCTCCTGCGCTACACGCGCCGCGCGCCGCGCCAGGCCAAGGCGCGGCCGCCCGTCGCCGCGCCGAAGATCGACGCCCCGCGGACGTCCGCCTAGAGCCGCTCCGGGTCACCCGCCCAGATTCAATGTCTCCGAGGATGAACCAAAAAGCCCGCAATTGCGGGGCTTTCGTGAAATAGCGGGGGCATGGTTTTAAGCGGTCTTCGCGAGATTTAGCTACGTGGGGATCGGCTGGGATCCGTGGGGCTTCTTGCCCCAATCCTTGCCCCACGAGAGCCGTTGATATACCTGGGTATACTGACCTCATGGCAAAGGTCATGGTCTCCCTTCCCGACGATCTCCTCGCTGAGGTCGACGCCGAGGCGCGGCGCGGCGGCACGACCCGGAGCGCCGTTATGCGAGATTTCGCCGACGCGGCGCTGCGCCGGCGCCGTGAGAACCGGGCAGCAGCGATGCGGTCGCTGCTCAGCGACGTCTCGCCCCACGGCGGGGGCGCCGCGGAGCAGGTGAAGGCAACGCGGCCTAGTCCGTGACAACGCTGCTTCTTGACGCGAGCGTCCTGCTCGCCGCCTTCGATCCTGAGGACGACCACCACGAGCCGGCGCGGGCCTTGTTAGAGGACGACCGCGCCACCCTCGCCACGCTCGACCTCGCCCGCTATGAGGTCGCCAACGTCGCCGTGCGAGGGTGGCGCGCACCGGAGTCAGTGGCGCCGCTACTGGCGGTGATCGAGAGACTCGCCAATGACGGCGGCGTCCTCTCCTCCACGGATACCCTCCTATCCCAGGCGGCGGAAATCGCTGAGCGCCACACGATCTCCGTCTACGACGCCGCCTACGTAGCCGCTGCCAATGAAGGTGGCCATCGCCTCATCAGCTGCGACGAGCGCGACCTGGTCTCGAAGGACCTCGCAGAGCTACCCATAAGTGCGCTGTCTGCGTAGACGTTGGAGCGGGGGTATCTCGCAGATTTCATGCGAGAGCGTCTTTTCGCCGCTCTGAGCAGAGATAGGCCTGGTGTGATGGCAACTTTCGCGGCCATGAAATCGTAGGCTTGCGCGCAATGGCAATTAGGCCGGACCCAATTGGCACCTTCTGTGTTTACTGACGATCAACTGCGCGAAGTCCTTCCCGAGGAGGTGACCCTCGGGACTCAAATCAAGGGGGGCAAACGCCTCGTCTATGAGGCGGAGCAAGGCGGCAAGAAAATTGTCATCAAGCTAATGCCCGGCGACCAACTCGAACGAGCCGAGCGCGAGGTCGCGATTGGCTGCACCTTCGACCACCCCAACCTGGCTCGCATCCTCGACTCCGAGGTCTGCTAGGACAAGATCGCCGGCGAGGACTACGTCTGGTTCCGCGAGGAATTCATTGCTGGTGAGCCGCTCTCCAATCGAACCGAGAAATATGACCCCTGCGATGCCCTTGCGCTGGCCTCTGATCTCACCTCCGCGGTTAACTACCTCTGGAATCGCCACACCGTTGTCCACCGCGACATCAAGCCACTCAACATCATTCGCCGCCCCGACGGGACCTTTGTACTCATCGACGTCGGCAGCGGTCGCCATCAGCTCGAGGACTCGATTACCTCGGGCGCTCTCGGGCCGGGCACAAACGGTCACCTCGCCCCCGAGCAGCTCGAACTCGAAAAGAGCCACGATTTCGACTCTCGCACCGACCTTTTCCTGATCGGCATCGTCGTCTTTCAGGTCCTGACCGACGTACGGCCTTTCCGACCAGATAAACCCGATTACGCACCCAAGCTTCTTTCCGGCGATTGGCCCCGACCTCAGGGCCTACCCCCAGCGACGATGGTCCTACTTGAGCGCTTGCTCGCCCGTCAGCTCCACCAGCGGCCAACGATCGAGCAGGCGGAGCGGCTGATCGCAGCTGCGCAGGAAGAGAGCCAATGTTCCTGATCCAAGCTGGCCACCAGAGCTCGACCCAAATCGCCGAGGCTGTCCCTGAGGACGGGGCAGCGGGCGCAATCTGGAGTCTTGCCGACGAGACCCCCGACAACCTCAACACTCGCATGCGAGCGCTTTCCGGAGACGGCGTCACCCAGGCCATTGACCCTCAGCTTTACGTGATCCGCGAAAAGCTTGTCTGGGTCGGCTACTCAGGACTCACCGGCTACCTGCATCGCGCCGTCGGCGCCAGTGCCTTTGCTGCCGGGTTCTTCCAAAAGCAGCAATGGTGGTCTCTGGGGCATTGGGGGCCGCCTGCCAGAGGACGAACGCCGCGAGCGCGCATCGTGCTCGACTCGATCCTTGGAAGCCTTCTGATCGAGTCGGAGCTCGCAACGGCCCGCTCCCAGCGCTATGACAATCTCCTCGGCAATGACCTGCTCACCGGAGTAGGACCCCTCGCTCAAGCGCTTCGAGAGGGCAACAACCCAAGCACCGACCGTGGCGCCTGCGCCGCACAGCTATTCGCGGTCTGCGAGGAGCTCGATCGCCGGGTGGGCGCTGATCTCGACGCCAATCTCGTACGCCTGATCAGCGACATAGAGGACGCCGAGCTGCTCTATCAGCGCATCGAGGACGCGGGCGCCTCACTGGAGCCGCGCAGCACCTCGCGACAGTTAAACGCCTGGCTGGAGGCGATCCAGCTCTTCAAGAAACGTGCCGAAATCGTGACCTAGGTGACTGATGCCGGCTTGCGCGGCCGCTTCCTACCAGCATGCTGTCTGCTCCGTCGCTCTCTCCCCAAACCTTCCGCCAACCAGCGTCCGTAGAGGTGCTCCTCAAGTAGCGCCCTCGCCATGGGCTGGCCGACGGTGAGTCGCGGCCGACGAATCACCCGCAGCTCATCCCCCTCCACCGCTGCCAGTCCGATCGCCCGCGTCCCTGGGCGCTGGCGCGGCACCGATCCCAGGTAGGAGGAGGGAAAGACCATCCAGGCGCCGTTAACGAAGCGTCGCCACATCTGCACCTGACGGAGGGCCTTTCGCCACTGTCCGACCTTCGCCTCCACCGCAACACCTTCCGCGCCAGCGGGCGCCCAGCCGCTCACCAGCCGCACCTCCCCTTCCTCGCGCACTGCAATCCCCCGCTCCACCAGCTCCGCTAGGCCACGCAAAATTCGCGGCCGCTCGCCGAGCTGTCGTGCCGAGGTGGAGAGCCGCTCGATTCTCGCCGAGCCACCAAGGCAACGCAGCTCAAAAGCGATTGCCAGCGGGTGGGGAGCAGTGCAGGGTGCGATTCCCCCAGCGCTTCGCTTCTTGAAGCTCTCCTCATCGACGCAGCCAATCCACAAGTCCGGCCGCACCCCGCCAACCTCGAGCTCGGGAATAACAAGCACCTCCCGACAGCCCCTCGGCGCCAGCAGTCCCGCCGCCCGAGCGGCAGCATTTTGCAGTGGTGCCTCCAAACTGGGAACTCCCCGCTGCCTCGGACTATAGGAGCGCTCAGCCAGCCTTTTGATCTTCGTCTCCACCATCAGCCCTTAAGGACCTACCGGTCACGCCCGCTCACAAACGGGGGTGGATCTAGGGCGCCGAAGGAGGTTCGAGATCGACCTCTCCCAGAGCTCACCTTGCCCCACAGCCATTTTTGCACCCTGTTGTCTGTAGGACAACAAAACTAAAAGGCCCGCATATGCGGGCCTTTTATGAAATAGCGGGGGCAGGATTCGAACCTGCGACCTTCGGGTTATGAGCCCGACGAGCTACCTGGCTGCTCCACCCCGCGGCGGACTAGCGATGGTAGCAATTTGGGGGTGGTGACGGGGGGTTTCACTGGCGATGGGTGGTGGGTTTGCGCAGGGGTCTTCGGGGGCGGTGGGGCTCTAGAGTGGCCTGATGCTTGAGGGGAAAAGCAGGGTCGCTGTCATCGACGTGGGGACCAACTCGACTCGGTTGCTGGTGGCCGACGTGGCCGTCGGCCGGGTCTCGCCGCTGGAGCGGCGGAGCACCGTGACTCGGCTGGGGCGGGGGGTCGATCTTTCGGGCCGCTTGGCCAGCGAGGCGATCGAGGACGTCTGCGCGGCGATCGGCGTCTACGTCGGGCTGATCGAGGAGCTCGGGGCCGAGGCCGTGGACGTGATCGCCACCAGCGCGGTCCGCGACGCCGACAACGGCAGCGCCTTCGTCGCGGAGCTGCGGGAGCGATTTGCGCTCTCCCCGCGCGTCCTCGACGGCTCCGAGGAGGCCCGCCTTACCTACCTCGGCGCCACCTCGGAGTCACTGCCGAGCGAGCCGACACTGGTCGTCGACATCGGCGGCGGCTCGACCGAGCTGGTCGTCGGCCGCGGCAGCGAGATCTCCTTCCACGACTCCCTCCAGGCCGGCGTCGTCCGCCACAGTGAGCGCTACATCGCCAGCGACCCGCCGGCGGCCAGCGAGCTGGAAGAACTGGCGACAGACATCCGCGGCCTGATCGAGGCCTCGCTTCCCCCCGGCATCGAGGCAGCGCACGGGATCGCCGTCGCCGGCACCCCCACCTCCCTCGCCGCGGTCGAGCTGGGCCTCGAGCCCTACGACCCCTCCCGCGTCCACGGCCACACCCTCACCCTGCCGGCGATCCAGCGGATGCTCTCCCAGCTGGCCTCGGTTCCGCTTGCCGAGCGGGTCGAGATACCCGGCCTACACCCGGACCGGGCGCCGACGATCGTCGCCGGCGTCGTCATCCTCGTCGAGACGATGCGCGCCTTCGAGCTCGAGCAGATCACCGTCTCCGAGCACGACATCCTCTACGGCACGGCGATCGCCACGGCCGAACGCGGCTAGACGCTCCTCCACGAGTCAGGACTCCTCGCCGTACCAAGTGGACAGTCTGTCTCATCCGAAAAGGACAGAATGGTCAGCGCCTCTTCGGAAGTACGAAAAGTCGGTACTTCTGTCTACCTGCTTTGAGGTAATTCAATGGCATGGTGGGTAGACCTCAAGGACGACGGGGTACATACTGGAGGAACCGGGGACGAGGTGGGGCTTGCTTCACCTTGCACCTCCGGCATATAGGGCTTAGGCGATTGCCGCATCATGGCGCCTCCCGCCGTCTGGGCCCACCAAATAAAGGTCCCTGAAGACGTACCCCTGCCCGTCCTGAGGGGCCGACCTGAATCGGCCGCCTTCTGGGCGGCCGATTCTCGTTTGGCCAGCCCTCAAGCCAGATTCGACTTGCGCGGGTAGGCGACCTCGGGGTCGGTGAGGACGTTGACGAGGGTAGGACGACCGGAGGCGAAAGCGCGCTCCAGCGCCGGCTTCAGCTCGCCCGGCTCGCGGACGAGGATGCCGTCGCAGCCGAGCGATTCGACCAGCTCGTCGTAGCGCGTCTCCGGCTGCAGCTCGGCGGCGACCGAGTAGCCATAGAGAAACTGCATCGGGTGGTGCTCGAGCCCCCAGATGCCGTTGTTGCCCATTACCCCGACGACGCCCAAACCGTGACGCGACATGGTGTCAAACTCCATGCCCGCGAAACCGAAGGCACCGTCGCCCAGCAGCAGGCAGACCTGGCGCTCGGGATGGGCGACCTTGGCGCCGATCGCCTGGCCCGGCCCGGCGCCGAGGCAACCGAACGGACCAGGGTCCATCCAGCAGCCCGGCTCGAAGGTCTCGATGTAGCGGCCGGCGTAGGAGACGAAGTCGCCGCCGTCGCCGATCACGATCGCGTCGCGGTCGAGGACTTCGCCGAGCTCCTTGTAGACGCGGACCGGGTGCAGCGGCGAGCGACCGTCCTCGAGCTCGGCCCGCTCCCCTTCGCGGGCCTCGCGCTCGACGTTGGTCAGCTGCTCGATCCAGGCCCGGCTGCGATCGCCCTCGCCCGCCGCTTCGCGCAGCGCCGCCAGGGTGGCGGCGACGTCGCCGACCAGGTCGTGGTCGGGCAACCGGTTGACGGTCAGCGCGTTCGGGGCGACGTCGAGACGGATCAGCTTCGTCTCCTCGCCGAAGCTGCCGCCGAAGCCGAGCCGGAAGTCCATCGGCACGCCGACGACCAAGGCGACATCGGCGCCCTTCAGCGCCGTGCTCCGAGCCCGGCTGAAAGCGAGGTCGTGGTCGGCGGGGAGACAGCCGCGACCGAGCCCGTTTAAGAAGACCGGGATGCCGAGCGCTTCGGCCAGTGCCCGCAGCTCCCCCTCCCCGCGTCCCCAGTAGAGGCCGCTGCCGGCCATGATCGCCGGCCGCTTCGCCCCCGCCAGCAGCGCCGCCGCCTCCTCGACCCCCGCCGCCGGCTCGGCCGCCCCGGCCTCCGGCAGCCCGGGGACGTCGACCTCGGCCTCGCTGAAGACGACGTCGAGCGGATAGTCGACGAAGGTCGGGCCGCTCGGCGCCATCGCGGCGCCGTCGAGCGCAGCCGCGGTTACCGCCGCGATCAGGGCCGGGTCCTTGACCGTCTCCGCCGACTTGACCAGCGGCGAGACGAAGGGAAGGTGGTCGATCTCCTGCAGCGAGCCCGACCCCCAGCGCAGCTCCGGCGCCCGGCCGCCGAGGACGCAGATCGGCGAGCTGTTCGCCTGCGCGCCGGCGATCGCACTCATCCCGTTGGTCACCCCGGGCCCGGCGGTCAGCGCCGCGACGCCGACGTTCCGCGTCGCCTTCGCGATCCCCTCGGCGGCGAAGGCCGCGGTCTGCTCGTGGCGGACGTCGACGAGCCCGATCCCCTCCTCCTTGCAGCCGTCGTAGATCGAGAAGAGGTGGCCGCCGGAGAGCGTGAAGAGGTGCTCGACCCCGCGCGACTTCAGCGCCTTCGCGACCAGCCTGCCTCCATGCTCAGCCATCGCGGGCAGCCTATTGGCTGGACGGGCAGGTCGGGTTACCATCGCCTGGCCCGGGTGGCGAAACTGGCAAAAGCAGCGGCCTTAAAAGCCGCCGCCCCCTCGGGGGCTTGCGGGTTCGAGTCCCGCCCCGGGCACTCCCCCCTCCTCCGCTGGCCCTGCGAGCTCAGGCATTCGGCCTCTTCCCTGCATTTTCCGGGTTTCGGCAGAGGCTAAAAAGGCAATAAAAACTTTGCAGGGGCGCAACTTTGCCCCTGTTACCGTGTCCTTAGTCCCTGGAACCGTCCTTCCACCGGGAGATCTCTTGGAGGCATCAGCCCTTACCCACGCCAGTCGTCGCGGACTTCTCGCCCGCCGCTCGCCGCTGCTGAAGCTGCAGGGCGACGAGAAGCTGATCGCGATGTGCCGGAGCGGCAACCCGGGCGCTTTCGAGACGATCGTCGACCGCTACCAGGGCCGCCTACTCGGCTTCTGCCGCCAGATGCTGGGCTCGACGGAGGACGCCGAAGACGTCCTGCAGGAGGTCTTCGTCAATGCCTACCGGGCGATGCTCGCCGACGAGCGCGAGATCAACCTCCGCCCCTGGCTCTACCGGATCGCCCGCAACCGCTGCCTCAACTACCTGCGCAAGCCGAAGGCCGACGCGCAGGAATCGATGGACATGGTGCCGGAAGTCGACGCCGCCTCGACCGCGGAGAAGGTTCACAACCGCGAGGAGTTCCGCCAGATCCTCAGCGACGTCAACAAGCTTCCCGAGACCCAGCGCGCCGCCCTTCTGTTGCGCGAGATGGACGCCCTTTCCTACGAGGAAATCGCCGCCGCGATGGACACCACCGTGCCCTCGGTGAAGTCGCTGCTCGTACGGGCGCGGATCTCGCTGGCCGAGGCGAGCCAGGCGCGGCTGCTGACCTGCGGCGAGGTTCGGGTCGAGCTCTCCGAAGCGGCCGAGGGTCTGCGCAAGGTCTCGGCGCCGGTCCGCCGCCACGTCCGCGAGTGCGAGGAATGCGCCGACTTCCGCAGCCAGGTCCGCTCGACCGAGAAGGCCCTGGCGGCGCTCTCGCCGGTCGGCCCGCTGCTTGCCTTCAAAGGCTTCATCCTCTCCAAGCTCGGCCTCGGCAGCGCCGGAGGAGGCGCGGGTGCCGGCGGCGCCGGCGCCGCGGGTGCCGGAGCCGGAGCGGTCGGCGGCGTCGGTGCCGCGGCCGCGATCGGTGGCAGCTCCGCCGCCGGCGGGCTCGGTGCCCTCGGCGGCGCACTCGGGACCAAGGCCGTTGCCGGAGTCGTCACCGCCGCCGTCCTCACCGCCGGCGCCGTCGAGGTGAAGCAGAACACCACCCCGGTCGAGCAGGGCCCGCCCGCCCCGGCCCTGACGCGGCAGGCGCCCGAAACGCCGGCGATCGCGCAGACCGCCCCCGCCGTCGCCAGCCACGGCAAGCAGCCCGTCGTCGAGGCCAGCGCCCCGGTCGAAGCGCCGCCGGTCCCCGTCCCCGCCTCCACTGCAACCGAGGAACCGGCCCCGACGCCGCCCATCGCCGAGGAGGAAGGCGAAGAAGCTGCCGGCGCCTCGACGAGCGACGAAGAAGCGGTGGCCGGCACCGCCGAAGGCAGCATCACCGCCGCCAAGCCTTCAGACGAAGTAGCGGGCGCCCACGGCGGCACCGCCACCGTCGTCGTCACCACCAGCCCGCCGCCGCCGAGCGAACCAAGCTCCCCGCCGCCCGCCGAATCGACGCCGCCGCCTGCCGAATCGAGCCGTCCGCCGCTGGAAGTCGTCGTCCCGCCGGTCGTCCTTCCGGCGCCGGAATCGACGCCGGGCGACGAAGCCGAATAGCGCCCGCCTAAACGCTGTGGGTCTGACCCGGGCCCAGAACGACGACCTGGGATGAGGTCTTCGACTCGACCTCGGCCTTGAAGGCGTCGGTGTCGGTCTCGATCGCCGGGAAAGTGTTGAAGTGGATCGGGATCACCGTCCCGGCGCCGATGAACTCGCAGGCGACGACGCCGTCGTGGCGGTCCATCGTGTAATGACCGCCTATCGGCAGCAGGGCGATGTCGACCGGGTTGCGTTCGGCGATCAGCTTCATGTCGCTGAACAGGCAGGTATCGCCGGCGTGGTAGACGGTCTTACCGCCGATGTTGATCAGCAGGCCCGAGGCGGTCCCGATCGCGGTCCCGTGCTCGGCGCTGAACAGCGCCTCTTCATGCCCCGGCAGGGTGCTGGTGTGCCAGGCGGGGACGAGCTTGATCCAGCCCCAGTCGAAGCTGACGGTGCCGCCGAGGTTGGGGTCGCTGAGCGCCTCGATGCCCCGTTTTTTCAGCCATTCGGCGAGCTCGACGATGGCGACGCAGTGGGCGCCGGTGCGCTTCGCGACCGGGACCGCGTCGGCCATGTGGTCGGCGTGGCCGTGGGTGATCGCGATGTGGGTCGGCTCGACTTCCTCGCCGGTGTGGACCGCCGTCGGATTGTTCGGCTTCAGGAACGGGTCGACGAGGACCGTCGTCTCGCCCTCGCTCAGCTCGAAGCAGGAATGCCCGTGGTACTTGATCTCCATCAGCTATCTCCTCCCGGCTCGCCGGATCTGGTCTCAGTGGTGCTGCTCAGCTCTTCCTTCAGTGCCCAGCCGACCGCGACCCCAACCATCATCCCCATCCTTGCCTCCTCGGCGAGCAGGGCGCGGACGGCGGCGATGCGCTCGTCGGGGTCGGGCAGCGTCGCCGCCCGCAGGCTCTCGTTCTCGTGTGGCTCGCCGAACCAGCCACCCTCCGCGAGGGCGGCCGCCAGCACCTTTTGCAACTGCGGGGCGGCGCCGGCGACGATCCGCTCGGCCTCGGAGAAGCGCTCCGGGTCGAGCAGCCGCTCGATCGCCGCTTCCAGCTCGCTCTCGTCAGGCACCCAGTCAGCCTAGCCGCAGGACGCCTATTCGGCGCGGCGGAAGGCGGTGGCGGCGAGTCCGGCGAGGGCGCCGACCGCTCCCCCGACCAGTCCGGCAAGGAAGTCCGCCGTCGGCGCGAACAGGGGCAGCGCTAGCAGGACCCCTGCGCAGACCGCGACCCCGATCACGTCGTACTCCTCGCTGATCGCCCCCCGCGCCTCGTGGCGGCGCAGCACGAACCAGGCGCTCAGCGCCCCCAGCGCCATCCCGTTGCCGCCGGCGATGTAGGTGAAGGCGTTCTCGCTCGCCGTCGCCGTTGCGGCCAGGGCGCCGAGGGAGCCGCAGGCGAGCAGCAGGAGCAGCGTCGGGATCGTCCCCAGGCGTCGCTCGACCCCGGTCGAGAAGATCGCCAGGGCGAGGGCGACGACGAAGAGGAAGCCGACGTCGACGTAGGCGAAGGGCGCGGTGAGGTAGCGCCACCATTCTTCCTGCAGGGGCACGAGGATGCCGCCGAAGCTGTCGAGGTAGTAGGCGGTCGCCTTCTGGATCAGCAGCAGCGCGCAGGAGGCGAGGATCACCGCGATCGTCGCGTAGGGGCGGTCGCCGGAGACGTCGAAGCCGGGCCGCCCCGGGCGCGGGACCCGTCGCCGTCGCCGGCGCGGCTGCTGCGGCTCGAGCCCATCGCCGCGCCGCTCCAGCTTCGGCGCCCGCTTGCGCAGCCGGGCACCGCAGTACGGGCACTCGGTGACGTACGGACTGACCTCCGAGCCGCAGTTTTTGCAGATGACGCTGAGCTCAGTCTCGCTCATCCTCCGAGGATACCCGCCGCCGTTCGATTCCCAGTTGGAATGCGCGATACTGACCTGGCAACCAACTTCTTGGAGGAATTGACGTGGAGCTGAAGAGTCTGACCGAGCAGAAATCGCTGCTGGAGGTCCTGCCGCCCGGGAAACGGGCCCGCCTGCACCGCCTTCTGTTCGAGTTCGGCCCGGGCAACGGCACCCTGATGCTGCTGCCGATCGACCAGGGGATCGAGCACGGACCGCGGGACTTCTTCCCCAACCCCGCCTCGAAGGACCCCGACTACCAGTTCCGCCTCGCCGCCGAGGCCGGCTACTCGGCCCTCGCCTGCCAGATCGGGATGGCCGAGAAGTACTACCCCGACTACGCCGGCCGGGTGCCGCTGATTCTCAAGGTCAACGGCAAGACCGACCTCCCCTCCTCCGCCAAGGCCTTCTCCAGCTGCAACGCCAGCGTCGAGGACGGCGTCCGCCTCGGCGCCGACGCGATCGGCTACACGCTCTACGTCGGCTCCCCGCGCCAGGACGAGGACCTCGCTCAGCTGCGCCGCGTGCGCGAGGAATGCGACCGCTTCGGGATGCCGCTCGTCGTCTGGTCCTACCCGCGCGGCGAAGCGGTCGAGGCCAAGGGCGGCCAGAACAGCTTCTACGCGATCGACTACGCGGCCCGGATGGCGATGGAGATGGGCGCCGACGTGGTCAAGCTCAACATGCCGAAGATCGACTCCTCGAAGGACAAGGACGCCCCGGCGCCCTACAACGAGATGGAGGTCGACCAGGCCGAGGCGATCCGCCAGTGCGTCGAATCGGCCGGCCGGGCGCTCGTCGTCCTCTCCGGCGGCTCCAAGACCGACGACGAGACTGTCCTCACCAACACCCGCGAGGTGATGGAGGCCGGTGGCTCCGGCGTCATCTTCGGTCGCAACGTCTGGCAGCGCGAGTGGAACGAGGCGATCGCGATCGTCGAGCAGATCAAAGAGACGCTGCTCAGCAACGTGCGCCGAACTCCCTAAGGGCCGATAACCGGCGCATCTCGGGGTCCTCAGTCGTTCGGTTTCGGGTCACGCACTTAAGTGCGCTCCCCTCGCCTCACTCCCTGCGTCCCCCGACCTGCTTGGTTCTCGACCCTTAGGAGGGGGAGAGTTTGATCGCGCCGCGCCTTATAGAGAGGTGCGGCGCGATTTCGGCAGCCTCTTTCTTCTCGTTCTTCTAGCCCTCGTCCTCGCGCGGCCGTGGGAGGGGCTGTGGCGGAGCGAGCCTCCCGCGAGCGCGACGGCGCTGGTGACGCGGGTGGTCGACGGCGACACCGTCGAGGTGGCGCTCGACGGCGGCGAGGAGGACGTCCGCTACATCGGCGTCGACACGCCGGAGACGGTGAAGCCGGACACGCCGGTGCAGTGCTTCGGCCCCCAGGCCTCGGCCTTCAACCACCACCTCGTCGAGGGCCGGCGGGTGCGGCTCGTCTTCGGGGTCGAGCGCCGCGACGTCTACGGGCGCCTGCTCGCCTACGTCTACCTCGGCGATCGCTTCGTCAACGCGGAACTGGTCCGAAGGGGGCTGGCGCGGACGCTGACGATCCCGCCGAACGACCGCTTCGCGGGGCGATTCCAAGGGCTCCAGATGGCGGCTTCGCGGAGCGGGCGGGGGCTCTGGGGCGCCTGCTGAAATATGAAGGAATCGTGAGCCGTGCAAGATCTTTTGCTACGGTCCCCGCTGTCCTGCACTTCTCCCTCATGGGACTCGGGACTTCTTCCTTATGAGAATGCGACAGAGCATCTCCCAGTTCGAGACGGCCTTCGAGCAGGAGACTTACCTCGAGCGGCGCCGCCGCGAGCAGCTGCGCCGCCGCGCGGCGAACCGGTCGCGGGCGCGGAAAATCACCCGCGTCGAGCAGGAGGGCAAGGTCCGCTTCAGCGTCCTCGCCGTCTGCCTCACCGTCACCGTCGCCGTCGTCGTCGTGGCGATGTTCGAGGCGCTCGCCTTCCTGATGGCCTGAGCAGCTTTGTCGCGCCGCGCCCCCATGCCCAGCTTCAATAGACTCGCGCGCCGATGGCTCGTCGCTCACTGAAGCCGCAGCTGAACCAGATCCGCGCCTGGGTCCACCAGGGGCGGACCGACGCCTGGATCGCCCACCAGCTGGAAGTCAGCGCCGGCGAGCTGCGCGAGTTCCGCAAGCAGTACGACCTCTCGCCCGACGACGAGAACGCCGGCTCGAGCGAAATCGACCTCCGCGACGAGATCGAAGCGGAGATCGAGGCCGCGACCGAGGCCGAAGAGGCCGAAAAGGACGAGCAGGGCGACGAGGACGAAGAGGCGCGCGACGTGGAGCAGGCCGAGGGCGGAGGCGAAGGTGCCCCGGGTTCCGGCCGCCGCCGCCGTCGTCGCCGCGGGCGCCGTGGCGGACGCGGGCGCCGCAAAGAGCTGGAAGCGACTTTCGACCACGGCGAGACCGACGGCTACGGCCTCTGGCTCGACGCCGCGGTGAAGGAGAATCCGGTCTACAGCGAGCACTGGGCCGGCAAGCGCGACGTCACCGTCCGCATCGAGGCCGACCAGATCGTCATCCGCCGCGCCGGCGAGGCCACCGATGATGGTGGGACCGCCGAAGAGTCAGACGAGTAGTTCCTAGACCTCCAGCCGGCGTCCGCCGGCGAAATCCGTAGACCCCCTGAGATAGAGCCAGAAAGCGGCGTCGGCTAGCGCCTGCGCCTCCCCCTCGATCGCGGGGGCGACGTCGAGGGCCACCTGCTGGGCCCAGTCGGTGCCCTGCCCGTAGAGGTCGGCGAGCTCCTCGGCGCTGAAGGTGGGGCCGATCCGGCGGCGCAGTTCGTCGCGGACCGCCTCGACCACCCGGTCGGCCATCCGCCGCTGCCGCGGGTCGTCGATCGCCTGCAGCGACCGCCGTCCCTCCTCCCACTGGAAGAGCGCGTTCTCGAGGGGGTAGCTCACCGAGGCGAGGTTACCCGGCCGCTTCCACGGGCAATCAGTTGACGGGCGTCTGCGGGACTTCGCGGAGGGGAGCATTGGAGGGGCCGCAGCCGCCGGGATCGAGTTCGCCCTCGATCCGCCAGACGGTGACGGCGCCGCTGCGCAGGATCGGGCGGACCGCTTTTTCTCCACGTAGCCAGCGGCCCTCCGGCGAGGGGATCGGGTCGCCCGGGTGGAGGAAGTTGAGAAAGGGGGCGGTGACCAGGTAGTCGAGATCGGCGTCGTTGACGGCGGCGCGGAAGGCTTCGCAGCTGGGGATCGCGTTGAAGGCGCCGTGCGGCCCCTCTTCGCCGAGGTAGCGGACGCGGTTGGAGAGGTCGGTGCCGTAGAAGCCGTAGGCGGCGAAGCCGGCGGTGGTTCCGGCGAGGCCGATGCGTGCGTCTTCGATCCCCCGCGCCCAGCGGTAGGCGCTGTCGAGGTGCATGCCGGGGATCCGTTCGTCGGCGGCGCCGTCGTTGGCGAAGCGGTTCTCCAGGTAGTGGCGCTGGACCGGATAGCCGATCGCGAGCAGGCAGACGACGAGCCCCGCCGAGGCGGCGGCGAGCGCCGCCGTCGCCGTGTCGCGTCCCCGCAGGTAGATCAGCAGGGCCGGCACCAGGACCGCGAGGACGACGAGGAAGAAGGCGAAGACCCGCGCCCCGTCATGCAGGGCGTCGTCGGGGCGGTTGGTGACGAGGAAGACGAGGACGAGGGCGGCGGCCAGCCCCCACTGCCGCCGCTCGCCGTCCAGCCAGCGCTCCAGCGGCAGCAGGACGATCCCGGCCAGCAGGGCTGGGATCACGTAGCGGATGTTGATCCCGAAGCCGACCGGTTCCCCCTCCGCCCCGGCGGCGCTGAGCGGGGTGAAGAGGTAGGCGAGGAGGCCGAAGAGAGCGACGGCGCCAACCCAGCGGATGACCCGGTCGCGGCCGCGGAGGACGGCGAACAGCGCCGCGGCGGCGGCCGCGAAGACGACCAGCGGCCAGAGCGCGCCGAAGGCCTCGTGAAGGCCCAGGCCGAAGTACTTCCGCCAGACGCCGGTGTCGGTCGCGTAGTGGGCGATGTTGAAGTCCGGCCGCCCCTCCTGCAGCCGTTCGGGATGCGGCAGCGATATAGGTCCCAGCGAATGGATCTCCGGAATCGGATTGCCGGCGACGACCAGGTTGCGCAGGTACCAGAACGCCCCGCCGGCGAGACCCGCCAAAGTCCACCACCCCGCCGCCCCCCACCGCCGCCCGGCAGGCGCCAGCACCACCACGGCCAAGGTCAGAGCAGCCACCATCGCCAGGGCGGTAACCCGCGTTCCAGCCGCCAGCCCCGCGGCCAATCCAGCCGCTGCCAAGGCCCATCGGTCCCAACCATCAGCCACTCCCACCGGTCCGCCGGACCTTTGTTTCGCTATCCGGGTAAAAGGTCCGGCGGACCTTCTGTGCCAGGCCTCGACGAGGATCGCGATCGAGGCGAGGGTCAGGGCTGCGGCGGCGAGGTCGTTCTTGGCGGCTCCTGGGTCCCTGACGACCAGGGTGTGGCATGCGAGCAGGATCGCGGCGGCGATCGCCGTCACCGCTCCGCGCCCGTAGGGCCTTCCGACGCAGTAGGCGGCTAGGAACGCCACCGCGAGCCATCCGAGGTTCAGAAACAAGCTCAGCGTGTCTCTGCCCGTCAACAGGATTCCCACGCCGTGCAGCAGCTCCGAATTCTGCGGGTAGAACCAATTCGTAAAGACCGTCTCGACGTGGTGCATCCCGACGACGGAGTGGCTCTGGACCATGTCGACCGCAAAGGGGAGGTGGTACCAGAGGCTGTCGAAGTTGAAGACCCCCCGATCCAGCGCGTGCTTCGTAGTAACCGCGTAACTGAACACCGTCGCCGCGATCGCGGCGAGCATCAACAGCCTCAAGACCAACGGCTCCGGGCCGGCGGGTCCTGTCGCCGATTTGGTACCACCATCCCTGCGCTGCAGTAGCTGCTCGGGATGGTCCCCCAAATCCGCGCCACCCCCCGGCAGGAATCGGATTCCGATACAGAGCAAGACCGACGCTGCCACAAGGGCACCGGCGTAGAAGAGGCCGAAGAGGCCGAATAGCTCCGACAGCCAGACGACAATGGCGATGCCGACGATCGACTCGACCAGGCGGGCGGGCGCGCCCTGCCAGGTCGGCAGCAGCCTCAGGCGCAGCCCGTAGGCACTGTAAGCGACAGGACCGACGACCAGGGCCAGCTGGGCGACTGCCAGGAGGTAGCCGCCGAGGTCAACCACGTTGGATCTCCGAGGCCGCTACTACCCGCCGAGGCTGCCCTGGATGACGACCGGGGTCTCGCCTTCGGCGACCATGCCCTGGGCCCGCGCCTCGCGCTGGATAACGAGGGGGTCTTCCGAGGACTGGATGCGCTGGTGGAGGCGGCGGTTTTCCTTCAGCAGTTCGAGCCGCTTCGCTTTCGCCGCGGTGGTGCTGGTGTAGGTCTTGTAGAAGTCGACCGCAGGGTTCAGGTAGGAGTAGAGAACCGCGGCGAGGACGAGGGTCAGGGCGATGCGGCCGACGCGGTCCCACTGGATCCGGCTCGCGCCCTTGCGCGCCGCCGGGCGGGTTTTGCGGGCGGCGGGACGGCGGCGGGTAGCCGATCGGGAGCGTCCGGCCTGCGCACGCGTTGCCATACCCGGAGCTACGCGGCCGGGCCCCGCATTCCTGCATCTAGGAGTGCTGCTGGGTGAATGCCTGCAGGCCCGGGAACTCGGCCGCGGAGCCCAGTTCCTCCTCGATCCGCAGCAGCCGGTTGTACTTGGCGACGCGGTCTGAGCGCGAGGGGGCGCCGGTCTTGATCTGGCCGGCGCCGGTGGCGACGGCGAGGTCGGCGATCGTCGTGTCCTCGGTCTCGCCCGAGCGGTGGGAGATGACGGCGGTGTAGCCGGCCTCGCGGGCCATCCGGATCGCCTCCAGCGTCTCTGAGAGGGTGCCGATCTGGTTCACCTTGACGAGGATCGAGTTGCCGACGCCGAGCTCGATGCCGCGCCGCAGCCGCTCCGGGTTGGTCACGAAGAGGTCGTCGCCGACCAGCTGCACCCGCTCGCCGAGACGCTCGGTGAGGAGCTTCCAGCCGTCCCAGTCCTCCTCGTCCATTCCGTCCTCGATCGAGACGATCGGGTAGCGCGAGCAGGCGTCCTCCCAGTAGGCGGCCATCTCCTCGGAGGAGAGGGTGCGGCCCTCGTGCTCGAGGTTGTAGAAGCCCGACTCGAAGACCTCGCTGGTCGCCGGGTCGAGGGCGATGAAAACGTCCTTGCCGGGCTCGTAGCCGGCCGCCTCGACACCCCCCAGGACCGCCTGCAGCGCCGCCTCGTTGGAAGCGAGGTTCGGCGCGAAGCCGCCCTCGTCGCCACCCGCGGTCGAGAGGCCCTGCGAGGAGAGCGACTTCTTCAGCGCGTGGAAGACCTCGGCCCCGACCCGCAGGCACTCGGAGAAGCTCGCGGCGCCGGCGGGGACGATCATGAACTCCTGGAAGTCGACCGAGTTGTCGGCGTGGGCGCCGCCGTTCAGCACGTTCATCATCGGCACCGGCAGGACCTTGGGCTCGCCGCCGCCGTAGAGCTCGGCGAGGTAGCGATAGAGCGGCTGCTGCGAGTCCGCCGCCGCGGCCTTGGCCGCCGCTAGGGAGACCCCCAGCAGCGCGTTCGCCCCCAGCCGCCCCTTGTTCGGGGTGCCGTCGAGCTCGATCATCGTCCGGTCGAGCGCCCCCTGCTCGGCAGCGCGGGCGCCGGTCAGGGCCGCGGCGATCTCGCCGTTGACGTTGGCGACCGCCTGTCCGACTCCCTTGCCGGCCCAGGCATCGCCGCCGTCGCGCAGCTCGACCGCCTCGAACTCACCGGTTGAGGCCCCCGAGGGGACGGCCGCCATCCCCCGCGCCCCCGACTCCAGCGCGACCTCCACCTCGACGGTGGGGTTGCCGCGCGAATCGAGGATCTGGCGGGCGTGAATCGAGGAGATCGTGCTCACGGGCGCGCCAGTCTATTGACCGCTACCGGCGGCTTGTCGCGTGCTATTCGCCGGATTCGGCGGGAGGTGCTTCCGGCGGAGCTTCGCCTTCGGGGGCGGCGCCGGGGACGGCTCCGGCCGGCGCTCCTTCGGCCCCTTCGGCCGAAGCTTCAGGCAGCGGCCGCTGCGGGAACGGTTCGCCTTTTGGTTTCGCCGGGGTTACCGTTCCCGGCAGCGCCGGGGAGATCGGGGTGACCGGCGCCGGGCACTGGGTCGCCGGAGTTTTCGGATTGGCTTCGTAGCAGGCGGGCGGCGCGTTGGCGGGACGGCCGTCGCCGACGAAGTTGGAGCACCGTTCGATCACATAGCCGTCGGCGCAGTAGGTCCGCTGTTCCCACTTCGTGCGGAATTCGCTGACGAATTCGGAGAAGAATTCCTGCTGCGTTTCCTGGCTCAGCGTGGAGCTGATCTGGGCTTTGACTTCAGCCAGCGATTTGACTTTCTCCGGGTTCAGTTTCACGACTTCGACCAGGATCCAGTTTTCTTCGAACTGGACCGGCCCGGCGAGCTGCCCGGTCGGGGTCTCGAAGATCGCCGCCTTCAGCGGGCCTTTGACGAATTCTTCGCTGATCCCTTCCTGGAGCCCGCCTTTGGTTTTGCTGGTCGGATCGATCGAGTATTCCTTCGCGACCGTTTTCCAATTTTCCGGCGAGTTGTCTTCTTCGATCGCCTTTTTCGCCGCTTCAACCTTGCTCTTGTCTTTGTTGATGACGACGCGGACGTCCCGGCTCTCTTTTTCGGTGAACTGGGATTCCTTGTTTTCGTTGTAGTAGTTCGCGATCTTGTCTTCCGACGGCGGCGGGGCTTCGGCGCTGACCGCTTCCTGGACTTTCGTGCTCAGCAGCTGCAGGCGGACCCGTTCGTTGACGTCCTCCTGCGTGAACTTCGATTCCTTGAGGAATTTCTTGTAGGCGCCCGGGGTCCCGAAGTTCGATTTTTTGATCGTCGCGAGTTCGTCTTCGACCTGTTTGTCGGTGACGCTGACGCCAAGTTCTTCGGCCTGGCCGAAGATCCAGGTCCGTTCGAGGATTTCGCCGAGCGCCGCTTCCTTCAGTTCGTCGTATTTGTCGCTGCCGGGCTTGGGCGTCGTTTTCAGTTTGCCTTCGGCGGCCTGCTGGACGATTGCGCGGTCGAGCGTCTCTTTGCTGATCTGGCCGACTTCGTCGGGAACGTCTTCGACGAGCGCGACGTCGCCGGAGGGAACGCTGGGCGAGCCGATGCCCTGGGCGACCGCGAAGCCGACGAAGAGGAGGACGAGGAGGGCGCCGAAGATGATCAGCGCCAGGCGCTGGCGCCCCGCCGACTTGTCGCTCCGTCCCCGCGAAGCGCCTCTCTTACCTGCTTTCGCTCCCACGAAGCGGGCAGCATAGTCAAAACCGTTCGCTTAAGCAGGCTTTAGGCCGTCGCCGGCGCCGCTGCCTGCCGCGCCTCGCGCAAACCCTCGGCCATCGCCAGCACCGCCTCGAGCCGTTCCTGGGGGTCGCCGGCGACCCGGATCGCGGCCGTCTGCTCGCGCCATTCGTAGAGCGCCCCCTCGACCTGCTCGGCGAGGACGCCGGCCGCCTCGGAGTCGAGCTCGACGCCGGTGACGCTGAGGCGGCCGCCGCGGAACTCGACGCTGCGGGCGCCGGCCAGCCCCAGCTCGATCCGCGCCTGCTGCAGCTTCAGCAGGTTCTCGGCCGGCGCCGGCAGCGGTCCGAAGCGGTCGATCAGCTCGTCGCGAATCGCCCGCAGCTGGCCCGGCTCGCGGGCGGCGACGACGCGGCGGTGGACATCGATCTTCGCTGCCTCGAAGGGGACGAAGCCGGCCGGCAGGTAGGCGTCGACCGGGACGTCGAGGCGGACCGGCTCCGGCGCCCCCTCGCGCTCCTCCTCGGACTCGGCGGTCTCGGCGACGGCTTCGTCGATCATCTGGCAGTAGAGCTCGAAGCCGACCGCGGCGACGTGCCCGGACTGCTCGTCGCCGAGCAGGTTGCCGGCGCCGCGGATGTCGAGGTCCCGCATCGCGATCCGGAAGCCGGAGCCGAGCTCGGTGTGGTCGGCGAGAGTCGAGAGCCGCGCCGCCGCCTCCTCGGTCAGCGCCTCGGCGGAGGGGTACAGCAGGTAGGCGAAAGCGCGCTCGCGAGAGCGCCCGACCCGGCCGCGGATCTGGTAGGCCTGCGAGAGCCCGAGCTGGTCGGCGCGCTCGACGATCAACGTGTTCGCGGTGGGGATGTCGAGGCCGGACTCGATGATCGTCGTCGTCACCAGCACGTCGGCCTCGCCGCGCAGGAAGGTCAGCATCGTCTCCTCCAGCTGGTGCTCGTCCATCTGCCCGTGGGCTTCGAGGCAGCGGGCCCCCGGGACAAGCGCCCGCAGCCGCTCGGTCGTTTCCGGCAGCGAGTCGATCCGGTTGTGGAGGACGAAGGCCTGGCCCTTGCGCTCGATCTCGCGCCGGACCGCCTTGCGGACCAGGTCCTCGTCGTAGGGGCCGACGTAGGTGCGGACCGGGCGCCGTCCCTCCGGCGGCGTCTCGATCACCGAGATGTCGCGGAGGCCGGCGAGGCTCATCTGCAGGGTGCGCGGGATCGGGGTCGCCGAGAGGGCGAGGACGTCGACCTTCAGCTTCAGCTGCCGCAGCAGCTCCTTCTGCTTGACCCCGAAGCGCTGCTCCTCGTCGACGACGACGAGGCCGAGGTCCTTGGCGCGGACGTCGCGCGAGAGCAGCCGGTGGGTGCCGATCAGGACGTCGACCTTGCCGGCCTCGAAGTCTTTGAGCACCGCTTTGACCTCGGCCGCCGGGCGCAGCCGCGAGACGCCCTCGACCCGGAAGGGGAGATCGTGGAGGCGCTCGCGGAAGGTGCCGAAGTGCTGCTGGGCGAGGATCGTCGTCGGCACCAGGACCATCACCTGCTTGCCGTCGGAGGCCGCCTTGACCGCGGCCCGCAGCGCTACCTCGGTCTTGCCGAAGCCGACGTCGCCGCAGACCAGGCGGTCCATCGGCCGCTCGGCTTCCATGTCCCCCTTGACCGCCTCGATCGCTTCCAGCTGGTCAGCGGTCTCGCGGTAGGGGAAAGCGGTCTCCATCGCGATCTGCCATTCGCCGTCGGGCGGGAAGGGGTGGCCCTTGCGGGCGCGGCGCTCGGCGTAGAGGTTGAGCAGCTCGCCGGCCAGGGCGCCTGCGGCTTTGCGCGCCCGCGCCTTCATGTTCTGCCAGCGTTTGCCGCCGAGCGCCGAGAGGGTCGGTTCGCCGCCGGCGCCGACGTAGCGGCTCAGCTTCGCCAGCTGGTCGGTGGGGACGTAGACCCGGTCCGCGCCTTTGTATTCGAGGTAGAGGTAGTCGCGGGTGACGCCGCCGACGTCGCGGGTCTCGAAGCCGGCGAAGCGGGCGACGCCGTGGTCCTCGTGGACGACGTAGTCGCCGACCCGCAGTTCGCTGAAGGCGAGGCGGCCGCGGCCGGCGCCGGGGGCCGGCTCCTCGGTGCGGCGGCGGTGGACGAGGCGGCGGAAGGGATAGACGGCGAGTTTCAGCTCCGGGCTGACGAAGCCATCGCGCAGGCGCGCCTCGGCGAAGGAGAGGCCGGGGTCGGGCGAGAGGCGGCCGCCTTCGAGGAGGCGGGCGTCGAGGCGGTCGAGCCCGTAGCGGGCGCGCTCGGCTTCGCCGCGGCTGTCGAAGGCGACGACCGTGCGGTAGCCGGAGCGGACGAGTTTCTGCAGCTCGGCCTCGGCCTCCTTGATGCTGCGGGCGGGGGACTCGGCGCGGGCGGCGCGGAAGGCGTCCTCGTCGTCCTCGCCGGCGGCGGTCAGGGAGAGGGCGGCGCGGGCGGCGAGCGGCTCGGCGACGTCGACGTAGAGGTGCTGGGCGTCGTCGGCGTGCATCGCCGTCGTCACGTCCTCCCAGTTGTCGCGCAGCGCCGGCTCGATCTCCTCGGCGGCGGCGAGGATGACTGCGGCGGCCTCCGGGACCAACTCCAGCGGCGCTCGGAAGTGCTCCAGCGGCAGCGCTTCGGCCAGGTTCGGGGACTCGTTGCCCTCCTCCTCGGCGGCCATCGCTGCCAGCTCGGCGAGCTCGCGGTGCTCGGCGTCGAGCTCGGCCGCCGGCGCCAGCTCGACCCGCTCGGCCTCGCCGAGCGAGCGCTGGGTGAAGGTCGAGAACCAGCGCATCGACTCGACCTCGTCGCCGAAGAGCTCGATCCGCACCGCCCGTTCCTCGGTCGCCGGGTAGACGTCGAGGATGCCGCCGCGGACGGCGAACTGGCCCCGCTCCTCGACCTGCTCGACCCGCTCGTAGCCAGCGCCGACGAGGTCGTCGGCGACCGCGTCGAGCTCGATCTCCTCGCCGCGGGAGATCGCGAACCCGGCCGGGCGCAGCGAGGCGTCCGGGACCGCCTCGGCCAGCGCCGGGGCCGAGGCGACGACGATCGCGTCGGTTTCGGACCCGAGGGCGTCCAGCGCGTCGATCCGCAGGCCGACGAGGTGCGGCGGCGGCGAGACCTGGGAGGCGTAGCCGGTTCCCCGCGAGGGATAGAGGCGGACCCGGCGCGGCGCCAGGTAGGCGCGCAGGTCGGCGGCGAGGTCGCGGGCCGAGCGGTCGTCGGGGGCGACCAGCAGCGCCGGCCGCTCGGCCAACCCCCGCTCGTCCTCGAGCAGCGCCGCCAGCAGCAGCGGCCGCAGCATCGCCGAGCAGCGGACCGCGTCCCCCTCCCCGCCCTCGGCCGCCGCCCGCACGCGAGCCGCGAGCGCGTGGACGCGCTCGTTCTCGGCGGCAATGTCGATGAGAGGTCTAAGACTCACGGTTGGGCGAGTGTAGATATGCAGTCTTGGCTGATCCGGCGAGGCTCTGCGCTCGCCAGGCAAGGACGCAGGGAGCGGGAATGCTGGTTGCATTTCCGCGACTGAGGACGCCGCATGGCGGGCGCAGAGACCGCCCGATCAGCCAAGACCCGGGCCGGTGCGCTGCCACTCCACCTGACCGCGGCCCTCGTTGGCGGAGCGGCCGACGACGTCGTCCCACTCGTGCAGCATCCGCTTCAGCTGGGCGGTCGCCTCGGGCGGGTGGGCGGCGACTTCGGCGGCTAGCTCCAGCGCCGCCTGCTCGGTGCCGGCAGCGGGGGCGACGCGATTGACGAGGCCGAGGCGGAGGGCCTCGTCGGCGCCGACCGTGCGGCTGCTGAGGAGCAGGTACTTGGCGGCGGCGAGGCCGCAGAGGGTGACCAGGCGGGCCGGGCCGACCGGGACGCCGAGGGCGGCGCCGGGGAAGCGCATCCGCAGGTTGGCGCCGCCGACCCGCATGTCGCAGGCGACAGCAATCTCGGCGCCGCCGCCGACTACGTCGCCGTGGCAGGCCGCGATCGTCGGCTTCGGGAAGGCGACGACGGCGTCGTAGAGGTCGGCAAAGAGCTGCATCCGCCGCACCTTGCCCTCGTCGTCGAGCTGCTCCTTGACATCGGCGCCGGCGGAGAGGCCGAGGTGGTCGGCGGAGCTGACAACCAGCACCCGCACCGCCTCGTCGCCCCGCGCGACCGCAAGGTGCTCAAGCAGCTCGAGCAGCATCTGGGTGTTGATCGCGTTACGCGCCTGGGGCCGATTGAGGCGGATCACCGCCACCCCGTTTTCCTCGACGGAGTAGCTCGTGACCTCGTTTCCGGATGCGGTGCCGTTCTCTGCGCTCATGCCTCTGACGCTATTCGTTCGACCAGCCGCTCGGTCTCCTCGGCGGCGTCGGCGACCAGCGCCGCGACCTCGCCCTTCGGCTCGCTGAAGCGGCCGAGCACGTAGCCGGAGACGATCTCCGGGTCGGTCGAGTCGGGCCGCCCGACCCCCACCCGGACGCGCCAGAACTCGGGGTCGCCGAAGCCGCGTTTGAGGCTCTTGAGGCCGTTGTGGCCGGCGAGGCCACCGCCGAGCCGGGTCTTGATCTCGCCGAAGGGGAGGTCGATCTCGTCGTGGACGACGACGACGCGGTCGAGCGGGACCTTCAGCGAACCGCGCGCCGGCCCCGCCGAGGTCCCCGATTCGTTCATGTAGGTGCGCGGCTGCAGCAGCGCCACCCGCGGACCGCCGGGCGCGATCCGGCCTTCGGAGATGACCCCGTTGAACTTCTGCTTCGGCTTCGGCAACTGCCAGCGTTCGGCCAGCTCGGCCGCGACCGCGAAGCCGACGTTGTGGCGGGTGCGCTCGAACTCCGGCCCGGGGTTGCCGAGGCCGACGATGAGGATGCGGTCGCCGCCCTCGCCTTCACCGCCGGAGCGACGGAACAGCGACAGGTGCTACTCGCCCTCGGAGTCGCCCGAGTCGCCGCCGTCGCCCTCGGCGGCCTCGCCGTCGCCCTCGCCCTCGCCGACCAGCTCGGCCTCCTCCTCGACCTCGGGGGCGGCCTCTTCGACGCGCGGGGGCGAGAGGGTGACGATCGTGACCTCCTCGAGGTCATCGGCGACGAATTTGACTCCGTCAGGGATGGTGACGGCGGAAAGCTGGAGCGTCTCGTTGATCTCCATCGCCGAGACGTCGACGCAGATGTTGTCCGGGATCTCGGTCGGCAGCGCTTCGATCGTGATCTCGCGGGTCACGTGCTCGAGGACGCCGCCGCCCTTGACGCCAGGCGCGTTCTCGACCCCTTCGAGCTCGATCGCGACCTCGGCCTGGATCGCCTCGTCCAGTTTCACCTGCATCAGGTCGAGGTGCTGGATGCTGCCGCGGACCGGGTGGTGCTGTTCTTCCTTGATCACGACCGGGACGGCTTTGCTGCCCTCGATCTCGAGATCGAACAGCGCCGCGCCCTCGCTGAGGACGCCGCGGATGTCCCGTTCGCTCACCTGGAAGGGCTTCGCATCGGATCCACCCGAGTAGACGACCCCGGGGACGACGCCCTCGCGGCGCATGCGGCGCGAGGAACGCGAGCCGAAGTCGGCGCGTGGTGCGGCTTTCAGGGTGGAGCGTTTGCTGGCCATCGGACGGGAGAGGATAGAGAACTCGCCCGAAACGGAGCCTGTGACACCCTGTCAGCTCAGTGCCTGACGACTCGAAGATCCCCAAGGGCAGGATTCGCCGCTCCGCCAAGCTCGGCTCGATCGTCGGCGTCCAGGGCGCGCGCTACGCCGGCACCAAAGCCGCAAACGTCGGCCGCGGCGAGGACAAAGGCAAAGCGGCGCTCGAACAGCGCCACCTGGAGACGGCGATGAAAATGGTCGCAGCGCTGGGGCAGATGAAGGGCGCGGCGATGAAGCTCGGCCAGTTCGCCTCCTTCATCGACACCGAGTTCATCCCCGAGGAGTACCGCGACATCTACCAGGAGCAGCTGGCGAAACTGCGGACCGACGCGCCGCCGATGCCCTGGGAGAAGGTCGTCAAGGTGCTGGAGGAAGAGTACGACAGCGAACCGCTGTCCGAGCTCTTCGCCGAGTTCGAGCAGGAGGCGTTCGCCGCCGCCTCGATCGGCCAGGTCCACCGGGCCGAGCTGCTCGACGGCCGCGCGGTCGCGGTGAAGATCCAGTACCCGGGAATCGCCGAGGCGCTCGATGCCGACCTCCGCAATGCCGGCACCCTGGTGCGGCTGGCTCGGGCCCTCGCCCCCGGCCTCGACGCCAAGGAAATCGCCGAGGAGATCCGCGAGCGGGTGATGGAGGAGCTCGACTACGAGTACGAGGCCCAGAACCAGCGCTCCTTCGCCCGCGCCTACCGCGAACATCCCTTCATCTACGTGCCGGAAGTGGTGACGCGGCTCTCGCGCCGCCGCATCCTCGTCACCGAGCTGGTCACCGGCAAGCGCTTCGAGGAGATCAAGGAGCTGCCGCACGCCGAGCGCAGCCGCTTCGGCGAGATCGTCTTCCGCGGCAGCCTCGGCTCGATGTTCCACCTGCAGCACTTCAACGCCGACCCCCACCCGGGCAACTACATCCTCCTCGACGACGGCCGCGTCGCCTTCCTCGACTTCGGGATGACGAAGAAGCTCGACCAGGAGCAGCTGCTGCTCGAGCAGCGCGCCTTCGACGCCGCCTCGCGCGACGATCCGGAATCGTTCCGCCAGGCGCTGCACGACCTCGGCTTCATCAAGAAGCCGTCGAAGCTCGACGCCGAGCGCCTGCTCGAGCACATGGGCGCGGTCGGCGGCTGGTACATCGAGGACCGCGAGATCGAAATCACCCCGCGGCGGGTGATGAAGATCATCGAGTCAACCCACGATCCGCGCTCGGAGTTCTACGAGTTGATGCGGCGGGAGTCGATCCCGGCCGAGGAGCTGATGGGGCGGCGGATGGAAATCGGCGTCGTCGCCGTCCTCGGGCAGCTGCGGGCGAAACGGAACTGGCACCGGATCTTCCGCGAGTGGGTCTACGCGGACCAGCCGGCGACCGAGCTCGGCCAGCTCGAGTGGGACTACTTCGAGGAGCGCGGGCTCAAGCGGGCGCCCGGGCTTTCCGAGACCTTCTGAAAGACCCCGTCTTCGCGGTAGAGGACGGCGCAGCTTGCGATCCCGTAGGCGCGGGCGAGTTTGCGCGCCGGGGCGAGTGAGTTTTCTTCGAGGAAGCCGAAGGGGTTTTCGGTGGCGGCTTTCGCCCCTTCCTTGATCGACGCGAGGATCCTTTCGACCTGGCGCTCGTCCCGCGGCGGGATCCCGAGGTCGCGGATTTCCCCCACCCGCCTCAGCATCGATGGGGCGAGGACGATCGCTATCTCCTGCCGTTTGATCGAGCCTCTGAACGGCGCGAAGTTGGCCGGGGTCTTGTAGTACCTCGCTTTCGCTTCGAAGACCGAGACCCCCTTCCGTTCCCCTGCGAGGCGGGCCCGTTCGCAGAGGCGGTTCGCCTTGAGCACGAACGCTTTTCTGGCGGCGAGCTCGGCTTTGGTCGGCGGCCCGGCGACGGTCGAGGTCGTCTCGCTTCCGCCGCCACAGCCGGCGACCGCGAGCAGCCCTAGGATTACGATCGAGATGCGGAGAATCACAAGAGGATGGAGTTTGACTAAAAAAAGCTGGGCGCTGCTCAGAGAGCACCCCTCGCTGCTTCGCTTCCCGCTCTACGGCGGCGTCGCGACGACGCTGCTGGCGATCCTTTTTCTCGGCCCCGGCTTCTACCTCTGGGACGAAGACCAGCTCGCCGGGGCGATCCCGATCATCGTCATCGGCGTCTACGTCCTCAGCTTCGTCGGCTTCTACTTCAGCGTCGGGCTCGCCGCCTGCGCCGACATGATCTTCCGCGGCCAGGAGGCGACGATCTCCGACGGGCTCGCGGTCTCCCGCAGCCGGATCAGCCAGATCAGCGGTTGGGCCGCGGTCTCGGCGGCGATCAGCCTGGTTATGGGGCTGCTCGAAAACCAGGGCGGAGCGCTCGGCACGGTCGCCGCCCGCCTGGTCGGCATGGCCTGGTCGCTGATCACCTTCCTCGCGGTCCCGGTGATCGCGATCGAGGGCACTGGCCCATTCGAGACGATCAAGCGCTCCGGCACGCTCTTCCGCGAGCGCTGGGGCCAGCAGATCACCGGCAACATCGCGATCGGCGCCGCCGTCTTTTTGATCGGCGTCCTGCCGGCGGTCCTCCTGATCGTCGGCGGCATCGCCGTCTGGGCCTCGGCCGCCTTCCTCGGCGCCCTGTTGGTCATCGTCGGGGCGCTGGTGCTGGCGATTTCGCTGCTCGTCTCGCGCGCCCTCAGCGGCATCTTCGGGGTCGCCCTCTACCGCTACGCCCTCGACGGCGAGGTCGTCGGCGGCTTCACCCAGCAGGACCTGGAGTCGGCGGTGAAGATGAAGGGCCGCGGTCGCGGCAAGACGACCCCGCCGGGCGCGACCCCAGGGGTGGCCTAGACCGCCACTCCGAACTCTGGGGGGCTATTGCCCCCTCAATCTCGGAGACGCTGAAACAGCCGCGGGTCGTTGGAGCAGATGCCGTCGACGCCGGCGGCGACGAGCTTCTGCATCCGCGGCAGGTCGTCGACCGTCCAGGCGATCAGCTCGGTCTGGGCGAGGTCGCAGATCCGTGCCAGCCGCGACGTGACGAGCGGGTGATAGACCCACATCGCCTCGACCCCGAACTGGGGCAGCTTCTGCGCGGCGAGGCCGGGGAGGCGGTGGCGCATCGCCACCATCGCCGCCAGCATCGGTCCCCGGGCCCAGCGCTTCGAGGTCCAGTCCTTGGTCACCTTCGGGTAGGTCCAGCCGCGCCGCAGCGCCGGCTGCAGCTCGAGGATCCGTTTCAGGGTGTGCATCTCCATCGTCGAGATCATCGCCCGCTCGACCAGCCCCCTCTCCTGCAGCGCCTCGACGACCTCCTCCTCCCTGCCGGGGAGCTTGATGTCGAGGTCGATCTCGATCTTGTCGAGGGGCGGCTCGAGGAAGGCGTCGAGCGCCTCGGTCAGCGCCAGCGGCGTCCGCCGCCCCGCGTCCTCCCAGTCGTGGGCGATCACCAGCGGGTGGCGCTGCTCCAGCGGCAGGTGCGCGTCCGGCAGCCAGAGCACGTCCATCTCGATCGTGTCGACGCCGGCCGCGGCGGCGGCGTGGAAGCTCTGGACAGTGTTCCCGGGCGCGATCGTGTCAGCCCCCTTGTGGCCGACCAGGCGCAGCTTGCGCTCCCCTGAAGGCGAGGCGCTCAGAACAGCTGGTTCTCGCCGGCGAAGATCTCGCTCACCGAGTCGTCGGTGAAGATGCGGCGGATCGAGTCGGCGAAGGTGCTGGCGGTCGAGAGGACGGTGATGTTGTCCGGGGCGCCGGGGCGGAGCGGCAGCGTGTCGGTGACGACGATCTGCTCGATCGCCGAGTCGGCGAGGCGCTCGTAGGCAGGGCCGGAGAAGACGCCGTGGGTGGCGCAGGCGATCACCCGGGCGGCGCCCTCGTCGATCACCGTCTGGGCGGCGGCGCAGAGGGTGCCGGCGGTGGCGATCATGTCGTCGACGAGGACCGCGGTCTTGCCCTTGACGTCGCCGACCACGTAGCCGATCTCGGCGACCGCCTGGGCCGGGCGCTCCTTCTCCATCACCGCCCACTGGGTGCCGATGCGGCGGGCGAAGTTGCGGGCGGTCTTGACCCGGCCGGCGTCGGGGCTGACGATCACCAGCTCGTCGTTGAGTTCTTGGTCGATGAACCACTGGGTCAGCATCGGCATCGCCGTCATGTGGTCGACCGGGACGTGGAAGAAGCCCTGGACCTGGCCGGCGTGGAGGTCCATGGTGAGGACGCGGTCGACGCCGACCGCCTCCAGGCACTTGGCGACGATCCGGGCTGAGATCGGCTCGCGCGGGGCGGACTTCTTGTCCTGGCGCGCGTAGCCGTACCAGGGCAGCACGGCAATGATCCGGTGCGCGGAGGCGCCCTGGGCGGCGTCGATCATCGTCAGCAGCTCCATCAGGGCGTCGTTGGGGGTCATCCCTTCCTGCTCGTTGGCGCAGGTCGACTGGACGAGGAAGACGTCGGAGCCGCGGATCGACTCCTCGTAGCGGCAGTAGACCTCGCCGTCGGCGAAGGTCTTCAGCGTCACCTGGCCGAGGTCGAGCCCGAGCTTGCCGGCGACTTTGGCGGCGAGGTCCATCGAGCAGCGGCCGCCGAAGACCATCATCCGCTTCGTGTAATCGTGGTCGATTCCGGTCCCCAGCTGCGGGCGCTCCTCGATCATGCTCACGGGGTTTTGTCCTCTCGCATCTCGGCCGCTTTGCGAGCGGCGTATCCGTCGATGTTCCGTTGCGAGTTCTCACTGACGGCGAGAGCCCCCTCGGGCACGTCGTCCTTGATCACTGCGCCAGCGCCAGTGTAGGCGGCGTCGCCGACTTCTACCGGTGCGATCAGCATCGTGTCAACGCCGATGCGGACATCGCGGCCGATAACCGTGCGGTTCTTGCGGAATCCGTCGTAGTTGGCGGTGATCGTGCCGGCGCCGAGGTTGCTGCCAGGGCCGATATCGGTATCGCCGACATAGGCGAGGTGCGGAACCTTCGTCCCCTCCCCCACCTGCGAATTCTTGATCTCGACGAAGGTTCCGGCCTTAGCACCGTCCTCGAGCAGGGCGCCCGGGCGCAGGTAGGCGAAGGGGCCGACCGAGCAGCCGGCGCGGACCTCGCACTCGACCAGGTAGGAGTGGAGGACCTGCGAGCCGGCGCCGACGGAGCAGTCGATCAGGGTGCTGAGCGGGCCGACGACGGCGCCCTCGCCGATCCGGGTCTCGCCGCGGAGGGTGGTCCCGGGCTCGATCCGGGCGTCGGCGGCGATCTCGACGCCGGCGTCGACCCAGGTCGAGATGGGGTCGACGATCGTCGCCCCGGCGAGCATGTGGGCCTCGAGCAGGCGGCGGCGGCCCTCGGCCTCGACGGCGGCGAGGTCGACGCGGTTGTTGACGCCCATCGTCACCGCGAGGTCGGTGGCCCGGTGGGCGAAGACGCCGTGGCCGGCCTCGCGCATGGCCGGGAAGACGTCGGGCAGGTAGTACTCGCCCTGGGCGTTGTCGTTGGCGAGGGACTTCAGGGCAGCTGCCAGCGGCGCCGCGTCGAAGGCGTAGGTGCCGGCGTTGATCTCGCGGATCTCCAGTTGCCAGGCCTCGGCGTCGCCGTCGGCTTTCGCCTCGACCACCCGTTCGACGGCGCCGGAGGTGTCGCGGACGACGCGGCCGTAGGAGCCGGGGTCATCGAGCTCGATCGTCAGCATCGTCGCCGCCGCCTCGGTGGATTCATGCGCCCGCAGCAGCCCGGAGATCGTCTCGGCGGAGATCAGCGGCACATCGCCGGAGAGGACCAACACCGTCTCGCTCTCCTCGATCAGCGGCAGGGCGACGCGGATCGCGCCGCCGGTCCCGTCGGCCTCGGGCTGCTCGACCGTCTCGACGCCCTCGGGCAGGCCCGCCGAGAGGTCTCGACCCGGCGAGACGATCGCCGCGACCCGGCCGGCGCCGGCCTCGCGCGCGGCGACGATCGGCCAGGCGACCATCGGCCTGCCGCAGACGGGATGGAGCATCTTCGGCGTCGAGGAACGCATGCGCGTGCCCTCGCCCGCCGCCATGACGAGCACTAGGGGGGAGCTCACCCCAAGAGAATATTTCCCCGGCGAGGCTCTGCGCTGCTCAGCGGGCGCGCGACAGGTCGCGCCCAAGCAGGGCGACGGAGGTCAGCGTCCAGCCGGCGAAGATCAGGTCGATGCCGACCAGCAGGCCGATCGCCCAGTCGGCCGAGTCGGGCCACTTGACGAGGATCAGGATCCCCACCAGCAGGCCGGCGATGCCGCTGAGCCCGAGCAGGCCGGCGTTGGGCTGCCCGCGGGCGATGAAGGCGAGCGTCGTCCGGGTCAGGCCCATGAAGATGAAGTAGATGCCCAGGACCAGGGTCAGGGTCAGGGTCCCGTTGTGCGGCTCGACGATCAGCCAGAGGCCGACGACGACGGTGAGGATCGCCCAGATCATCCGCAGCACCAGGGTCCCGACGGAGTGCGCGGAGAAGGCCCCGGCGACCATCACGATGCCGACGAAGAGCAGCAGCCAGCCGATGAAGATCGCCGTCCCCACCGAGGCGACCGCCGGCACCAGGATCGCGATGCAGCCGAGGACGATTGCGGCGACGCCGACGAACATCAGCGGCTTCCAGCTGCGCCTCAGCCCCTCGCGGACTTCCGGATCAAGCGACGCTCCTCCGATCTCCATGGAGAAGAAGCTAATTCCCCGGGCGGACGCCGCCGCCTGACAGCGCGGCTAGACCTTGCGGTAGCGAGCGTCGACGATCGAGTAGAGAGCGAACCCGGCAAGGCCGGCGGCGACGGCACCGAGCAGAGCTGGCCCGTAAGAGGCGTGGGCGAGTTCGCGCAGGGCGCCGTCTAGGCCGACCGCCTCTTTCGAGTTGTAGTCGATCCCGGCCTTCAGTAGGCCGTAGCCGATCAGGGCGAAGACGACCGCGCGGGCGACGTGCCCGAAGACACCGAGCGCGATGTAGGCCTTTTCCACGGCCTCGCTCATTTCGTCGGTTTTCGCGTCTTCGAGGAAGTCCCGCGCCAGGCCCTTGTACCCCTGGTAGATGGCGACGCCGATCAGGATCGCCCCGGCGGCGCCGACCAGGAACGGGCCCGCCGGCCAGGCGAGGACGCCGCCGGTCGTCTGCTTCGTCGATTCCGAGCCGGCCGAGGAGACGAGGATCTGGATCGCGGTGATGCAGAGCAGGCCGTAGCCGATCCCGCTGTCGAGCGCCGAGATGCGATCGAAGGTGCTGTCACGCTGTTCGGCGCCGTGGCCGATCGCGGCGCGGGTCAGGCGCCAGAGCGAGTAGCCGCCGAGGCCGATCGCGACCAGGATCAACAGCAATTCGCCGAAGGACTGGCCGGCGATCGTCTTCAGCGCGCCGGTCTGATCGGTCGCCTTGCCGCCGTCGCCGAGGGCGAGCTTCAGAGCCAGGATCGCGATGATCCCGTAGACGACGCCGCGCGCGACCAGGCCCGCGCGCGCCAGCCAGCCGAGGGTCTTCGCGTGGGCGAGCTGCTCGCCCTGGCCCTTCGCCTTGCTGTGCAGCCCCTGGACTCCGGCTCCGACGTCGGTCTTCATCTCGCTCCGTTCCCGTTTCGAGCCGAGCGCGGCACGCAGACCGTGATCGCATCGGCTTCCACGTCGACCTTGAACTTCTTCACCTTCTTGCGATCGCCGCCGTCGAGCTCGTAGCGGACCTTGCGGTCGAGCTTGACGCGGACCTTCTCGCCCTGGGTGACGCGCACGAAGGGCGACTTCTCGGCCTTGCCGAGGGCGGTGCGCGCGGTCGCCCGCGCCAGCTGCACCGGCCCTTCCGAGGTGAGAACGCCGATGTCGAGCTTGCCGTCGTCGGGGCGGGCGTCGGCGAAGACTTCGATGCCGCCGAAGAGCTCCCCCACGTTGCCGACGAGGACGCAGCTGGCGGGGCCTTCGTACCAAGGCGTTCCGTCGACCTTGATCTTCGCCCCGAAGGTCGGGCTATTCAGCTCGGCGGCTCCGGCGAGCACGTAGGCGGCGCGGCCGAGGCGGTCCTTGCGGTCGTCGGCGCCCTTGATCATCGCCGCATCGAAGCCGGCGCCGGCCATCACCGCGAAGCGCTCGCCGTCGAAGCGGCCGACGTCGAGGCGGCGGCGCTCGCCGTGCAGGGCGACGTCGACCGCCTGGGCGATGTCGCGTTCGATCCCGAGGTGGGTGGCGAAGAGGTTCGAGGTCCCGGCGGGGACGATCGCGAGCGGGACCTGGGTGTCTTTCAAGGCGTTGACGCAGCGCCGCATCATCCCGTCGCCGCCCCAGGCGATCAGCAGCTCGGCGCCTTCTTCCAGCGCCCGCTCGACGGCGGCAGGAGCCTTCTTGCTCTTCGGCACCTCGGTCCAGAGCGGGTCGTCCACGCCCTTCTCCGCGAGCGTGCGCCGCAGCTCCGGCAGGCCGCCGCCGACCGTCTTGCCCGCATGAGCTACCACCGCGACCTTCATGCCCGGCGCCTCTCCGAGGCGGCACCGGCGGCGCGACAGGAGAACAGGAGGACGAGGATCGCGCCGATGCCGACGAGGACGCCGCCGGCGACGTCGAGCGGGTGGTGCATCCCCTCGTACATCCGCGACATCGCGACGAAGCTGACGACGAGGATCGCGCCGGTCCAGGCGAGCGCCTTCTTCAGGCTGCTGGTAAAGCGGGTGGTGAGCAGGAGCACCAGGCCGGCGTAGACGGCGACCGAGGCGGCGGTGTGGCCGGAGGGGTAGCTGGCATCGACTTCGAGGCCTTCGAGCCGGTGGACCGAGGGGCGGTCGCGGGGGACGGCGATCGAGGTGACGCGGTAGGTGGCCGACTCGACCGCGAGGACGAAGACCGCGAAGGCAGCGATCAGCCAGCGGCGCATGAAGGCGCAGGCGATCGCAATCAGGGCGACGAGGATCGGCAGGACGGGAGCGCCGCCGACCTGCGTGCCGACTTCGGCGATCGAGGTCAGGGTGCCGGTGCGGTGGGCGGCAAGGGTGTCGTTGAAGCTCTCGTCGGTCCCTTCGAGTCCGAGGCCCCCGCTGGGGAGAAGCACGTGCACGACAAGCAGCGCCAGCAGGATCGAGGCCGCGGCGAGGACCAGGAAGCCCGAAAGGATGGCGAGGAAGAAGACGAGGGCAGGGTGGCGACCGTCGAGCCTGGCGGCGAAGCTGTCCGGCAGGCTGCCCGGGCGGGCCTCGAAGATCGGCACCGAGTGGCGCTGGTCGTGGTTCTCGGCCGCGGGGGCCGGTGCGTTCCGGGATTTCTCCTCGATGGTCACGCCCGATCTATCCCCAGCGGGCGCGCAGAATATGCATCGAAGCCCTTAACTAAATGCAGTGTCAGTTGGCGTTTGCTGGGTAAATCCTTTTTCCGATGCCATTTCTCCTCCTACTGCTGATCTCGCTTCTGGCCGGCCTCGGGGCCGCGTTCCTGACCCGTCGCTACCCCGGTGGAGGCGGCGCGCCGGCTGTCGTCGAGGTGGCCCGCGAGGCCGGCGAGCACGCGCAGGCCCCGGCGGCGCGTCGCGCGGCGCAGACGGCGCGGCGCGATCCCGAGAGGGCGACGGGCCTGGCCCTGACGTTGGCGCTCCTGGCGATCTTCGTCGGCGGCCTCGTGCTCACCGCTCTGGCCGTCGTCGTCCGCAGCAGCGACGCCCTCGCCGGCATCGACAGCGCCGTCGCTGAGTGGGGTGACCATCACGCCAGCCCTTGGTCGCACGACGCGCTCACCCTCGTCACCCAGCTCGGCGAGACCTGGCTGGTGGTCCTCGTCGCCATCGTCGTCGCGGCGGTCGAGTTCGCCCGCACCCGCAGCCGCTGGGTGGCGCCGTTCCTGATCGCGGTGATCCTCGGCGACAAGCTCCTGACCGAGGCGATCAAGCAGCTCGTCGACCGCGCCCGCCCGACGATCGAGGCGGTCGCCGCCACCCTCGGCCCCTCCTTCCCCAGCGGCCACACCTCCACCGCCGCCGCCTCCTGGGCCGCCTTCGCCCTCGTCGCCGGCCGCTGGTGGGGCCGGCGCGCCTGGCCCGCCCTCGCGGGCACCGCCGTCGGCATCGCCGTCGCCGTCGCCCTCAGCCGCGTCTTCCTCGACGTCCACTGGCTGACCGACGTCCTCGGCGGCCTCGCCCTCGGCTGGGCCTGGTTCGCCGCCTGCGCGATCGCCTTCGGCGGCCGCCTCCTCAGCTTCGGCGCCGCCGCCAGGGCCTGGGCCGAGCCCGAGGCCGAGCCCGACCGGTCAAGAATCTCAGCCGGCAATTAAGCACCTATACGGTGCCAAATTGCCGCCTCGATTCTCCCGGCGGTACGCTCGATCTCCGATCCGGGGTGGTGTAGCTGGATAGCACGCCTGGTTTTGGTCCAGGAAGCAGGGGTTCAAGTCCTCTCCCCGGAGTGCTTACCGTTCGAGTTACTCCTCCGTCGCCCGCGCCACCTTGCCGCCTTTCGCTCCCGGCTCCATCGCCGGCCCTCGCGGCGAGGCGATCCCGAGGACTCGCATCGCCTTCAGGCCCAGCCCCAGCTTCTCGCGGCCTTCGGTGGCGGAGACGTCGTGGCCGCAGAGCTCGCGTACGCGCTCGAGGCGGTAGCGGATCGTGTGGCGGTGGGTGAAGAGCTGTTTGGCGGTCGCGGCGACGTTGCCGTCGTTGTCGAGATAGGCCTCGACCGTGGTGACGAGCTCGGTCTCGTACTGCTCGTCGTACTCCACCAGGGGCTCGACCGTCTCCGCGTAGAAGCGTTCCAGCTCGCCCGGGTCCTCGCTCATCGCCGGCAGCAGCAGCCGGTAGGCGCCGGTGTCCTCGAAGGCCAGCATCGGCCGCCCCTCCGCCTCGCCGACGTTGACCGCCAGGTGCGCCTCGCTGCCGGCCCGGTAGAGGTCGACGGGATCCGCGCAGCGGCGGCTGCGGCCGACGGTGAGGTGGAAACCGGAGAGGCTGTCGTCGAGCTCCCGCGAGAGTCCGGCGGCGGCTCGGGCCAAGCGCTCGTCGTCCTCGGCGGGGACGATCGCCGAGATCTCCGCCGCCGCCTCCCCGCCGTCGCTTGCCGCCAGCGAGCCCGGGGCGAGTGCTCGCAGCGCCCGCTGCGCCAGGACCAGGACCCGCTCCCGCCACTCGCCCGTCTGCGCCGCCCGCGGCGCCGCCCGCAGGACGACGACCCCGGCGCCGCGGTCGAGGTCGGCCCCCAGCTCGGAGGCCTGGGCGACGATGTCGCGGCGGTCGGTCACCTCGCGCTTCAGCACCGCCCGCACGAACGCGCCGGCCGCCTCCTCGCTCTCCCACTCGGGCGAGCGCGAGCGCTCCAGCTCCAGCGCCAGCAGCGTCGACACCATCCGCGCGATCACCGGGTCCGGCGCCGCCTTGGCCCGGTAGCGCAGCTCGCCGACGGCGCTGTCGGCCACCCGCAGCTCCACCGTCGTCACCCCCTCGCCGCCGGAGAGCAGCTTCTGCTCCTGGTCCGAGGATGCGCCGGCGACCGCGAGGACGGCGCTGGAGCGGTCGATCAGGGCGACGCTGGCGTCGAGCAGCCGGGCCGCCGCGCGGGCGACCGCGGGCAGGCCGGCGCCCGACTCGACCGCTTCGGAGAGCGCCTCGAGCAGGCCCGCACGCTCGCTGGTCCCGGAACTGGGCATCCGCGCATTATCCCGAGCCCGACTGGAAGCGCCGACGCCGAACTACAACCCGTTGAAGAAGTCGGTGAGGTTGGGGTAGTAGTAGACGATCGCCAGGCCGATGACGACGCCGCCGATCACCAGTGCAGCGAGCACGAACAGCGAGAGGAACCCGGCCGCCGTCTTCTCCCAAACCCGCCCGTAGGCGCTCAGCGCCGGGGTCAGGATCAGGGTCACGAAGATCACCAGGCAAACCGCCGCGGCGATCCCATAGAGCAGGTACTGGTGACCGAGGTCGGTCAGCGCGAAGAGAGTCACTGCTCTGGATTCTGGCGCAATTGCGAGACGACCAGCCCGATCAGGGCGCAGAGCGAGAAGGCCCCGGCCCCGAGCGCCCAGCCGGCACTGACGTCGCTGAGGTAGTGGACCTCGAGGTAGACGCGGGAGAGCCCGACCAGCGCCGTGAGGACGAAGCCGGTGACGACGACGGCGGTCGCCCGCGCCATCCCCGGCCGCAGGCGGAGGACGATCGTCACCGCCAGCCACAGGTAGATGACCGAGTGGGCGGCATTGGCGCTGGGGAAGGAGCAGCTTGGGGCAGATGCGAGCGGTTCCGGCGGCCGCGGCCGCTCGACGGTGTCTTTGAGCTCGATGATCCCGACCTGGGTGATCGTCATCCCCGCCAGCAGCACCCAGAACTCGACCCAGCGCCGCCGCCAGGCGAGCAGCGCCGCGCCGATCAGCGCCAGCGCCCAGGTGAACGGTCCGGAGCCGAAGAAGCTGACCACCTTGGCGACGCTCGTCAGCGCGCTCGTCTGCAGGAATTCGGCGATTTCGATCGCCGTTTCGTCGCCCGGCGTCGGCCCGGGAGCATCGCCGATGGCCACGGTGTAGGCGACGACGACGAACGAGGAGACCGCCAGCACCGCCATCAACGAGGTGAATTCGAGCCCGAAGGTGCCGCCGGGGGTGACCCGGTCCCAGAGGAAGCGCAGCTCCCGCCGCCGCGCCAGCTCGACCAGCCAGGCGGTCGCCCGGTGCCCCTCCATCCAGCGCACGATCGCTTCCCGGTTCTCTTGCTCGCGCAGGCGGCGGACGATCCAGACCGTGCCGACGACGATGACGATCAGCGTCGCCAGCACCGCCGCGCCGCGGGCCGCGTAGTGGCCGGCGCTCTCGATCGCGCTGGAGAAGAAGTAGCCGACGAGGATGTGCAGCGAGGCCCAGAGCCCGGTGCCGAGGATGCTGTAGGGGACGAAGCCGCGGTACCCCATCCCGGAGCTGCCGGCGATGAAGGGGGCGAAGGCGCGGACGAGGCTGATCCAGCGGCCGATGAAGATCGTCTTGCCGCCGTGACGGCCGAAGTAGTCCTCGACTTTCTCGAAGCGCTCGTGGCTGATCCCGACCCGCGGCCCATGCTTGAGCACGAACTCGCGGCCGAGCCGGCGGCCGAGGAAGAAGCTGGTGGTGTCGCCGAGCCAGGCCGAGAACCAGGCGATCGCGATCAGCAGATAGATGCTGATCGCGCCCTGGCCGGCGACGGCGCCGCCGAGCAGCATCACCGTCTCGCCGGGGACGACGAGGCCGATGAAGGCGCCGGTCTCGGCGAAGGCGAAGAGGCCGACCAGCAGATAGGTCCAGGCGCCGAGCGTGTTGGAGATGTCCTTCAGCAGCTGCTGCAGGTCGAGGTGCCCGAGCTGGCGGCTGACGAAGTAATAGACGGCGCCGATCACAAGTGCGGCGGCGGCGATTTTCAGGCGTTTGCGGTTCTCGCCGCCCTCGCCCCCTCCCTCCCCGGGCAGTCTCATGGCGCCAGTGTGGCGCGTCCGGCGGCGCAGACGATCGCTTCCTCGGCGGGCAGCTTTTCGGCGGCGGCCGCGGCGGCGCCGAGGTCCGAGAAGAGCCCGACCGCGGTCGGGCCGGAGCCGCTGAGGATCGCCTTCGGCGCGCCCGCCGCGCGCAGCGCCTCGAGCGCGTCGCCGATCCCGGGGCGCAGCGAAAGCGCCGCCGGCTCGAGGTCATTGACGAGCAGGTCCGGATAGGCGAGCGGAGAGGCACCGGCCCCAGCCACCTGGCGCAGCTGTGCCGCCAGCTCATCGAGCTCTTGGTCGCTGCGGCCGATCCCGAGCCGGTCGGCCTCGGCGAAGACCGCGGCGGTGCTGAGGCCGCCGCCCCCGGACAGGAGGACGGCGGCGTGCTCGGCGGGCTCGGGCAGCGGCTCGAGCCGCTCGCCGACGCCACGGACCAGGGCGAGCGACGGGCGCAGCTGCGAGGGCACGTCGGCCCCCAACTCCAGCGCCAGCTGCGGCAGGTCGGGAACCTCTCCGGCGGCGAGCCGCAGGACCGCCGCCGCATCGCCGCTGCCGCCGCCGAGGCCGGCCGCGACCGGCACCCGCTTCTCGATCTCGATCCGCAGCGGCTCCCGCTCCCAGCCGCGCTCGCGCAGGCCGGCCAGCGCCCGCGCCGCCAGGTTCTCGCCCTCGACCCCGGGACAGACGACTTCGTCGCGCTCGGCCGGCGTCACCGTGATCAAGTCCCCCAGCGTCAGCGGCTCGAACAGCGAGCAGAGCTCGTGCAGCCCGTCCGCTCGCGCGGTGCCGAGGTAGAGGCAGAGGTTGAGCTTGGCGGGGGCGTGGAGCAGCATCGGGCAGGTCAGTCAGGCAGCTTCGCGGAGAGGGCGGCGAACTGCTGCGGCGAGAGCGCCTCGGCGCGGGCGTCTTCCGGCAGCCCGAGCTCGGCGAGCGCGGCGCGGGTGGGCGCGAGGCTTCCTGGCTCGGCATGCTCGAGCGAGCGCGCCAGCGACTTGCGCCGGTGGGCGAAGGCGGCGCGGATCAGCTTCCGCGTCTTCGCGTCGGCCCCCGGGCCGGTGCGCCGCAGCCGCAGGATCGCCGAGTCGACCCGCGGCCGCGGCTTGAAGACGGCGGGGTCGACCGCCCGCAGCAGCTCCACTTCGCAGGCCAGCTGGGCGACCGCGCTCGGCGATCCGTAGGTGCGGCTGCCCGGGCCGGCCCGGAGGCGGTCGGCGATCTCGCGCTGGACCATCACCGTCCAGCGCTGCAGGCTCGGCAGCTCCTCGATCGTCCGCAGGATCAGCGGCGTCGCCACCGAGTAGGGCAGGTTGGCGACCATCGCCGTAGGCGCCGGGTCGAAGCCGGCGAGGTCGAGCTTCATCGCGTCTCCCCAGTGCAGCTCGACATTCGGCAGCGCCGCGATCGGCGCCAGCGCCGCCTCCAGGCCGCGGTCGATCTCGACCGTGTGCAGGTGCCCGGCGGCGGCGGCGAGCCGCTCGCTCAACACCCCTTCCCCGGCCCCGACCTCGAGCACGATGTCGTCAGGCGCCAGCTCGGCGTCCCGGACGATCGCCTCCAGCAGGTTGGGATCGGCGAGGAAGTTCTGCCCGAGCCGGACCACTAGATGGTCGGTCCCATGGCCAGGTGCGACTGGGGGCGTGCCTGGCCAAGCAGATCAAGGACGCAGGGTGAAGCCTTTGCTGGTTGCAAAGGCAAGCCCGAGGACGCAGAGATGCGCAGTGCTAGGCGCGTCATCCAGGTGTGCCTGGCCATGGGACCGACCATCTCACCAGCCGAAGAGCGCCCGCGCGTTGGCCTCCACCGTCCGCTCCAACTCCTCGAAGGAGACGCCTCGCACCTCGGCGACCGCGCGCGCGGTCTCGACCACGAAGGCGGGCTGGTTGCGCTTGCCGCGCAGCGGCTGCGGCGCCAGGTAGGGGGCGTCGGTCTCGACCAGGATCCGGTCCTCGGGAACCTTTGCCGCCGCGAACAGGAGCTCCTTGGCGCTCGGGTAGGTGGCGTTGCCGGCAAACGAGCAGTACCAGCCGCGCTCGGCCGCGTCGCCGACCCGGTGCGGGGCCGAGAAGCAGTGGAGGATCACCGGCGTCTCACCGGCCTCGGCGTCGAGGGTGTCGAAGATCTCGTCGGTAGCCGCGGTCTCGCCCTCGGGGTCGCGGGCGTGGATCACGATCGGCAAGCCGATCTCGCGGGCGATCCCGATCTGCGCCGCGAAGGCGCGGCGCTGGTCCTCCGGGGCGGCGCTGTCGCGGTAGAAGTCGAGCCCGGTCTCGCCGATCGCCCGCACCTTCTCGTGGGCACCGAAGCGGCGGATTTCCTCGGCCGCCTCCTCGTCGAAGCCGGTGGCGTCGTTGGGGTGGCGCCCGACCGCGCCGAAGACGGCCTCGTGGCGCTCGGCGCTCGCCACCGCAACCGGGTTCGTCTCCGTCCCCATCCCGATCGTCAGCATCCGCTCGACGCCCGCCGCAGCCGCCGCAGCGACCAGCTCCTCCTCGCTGCCGTCGCAGAGCATCAGGTGGGTGTGCGAATCGATCATCGGGACGAGTCAGCCTATCCTCGGTCGATCTTCGCCCGACTTGGCCTGACGCTGCTCCTGATCCCCCTGCTCCTCGGCGGGGCGTCGGCAGACGCCGCGAGAGCGGAGCAGTCGCGCCTGGCCGTGGTCGTGCTCGAGAACCGTGAGTACGAAGAAGTCATCGCCAACCCGGAGGCGCCGTACTTCAACCACCTGGTGGAACGGGGAGCAGTCGCGACCAACTTCTACGGCATCACCCATCCCTCGCTGCCCAACTACCTCGCCCTCCTCGCGGGCGACACCTTCGGGATCGAGGAAAACTGCACCGAGTGCGTCATCTACGGCCCCAACCTGGCGACCCAGCTCTCGCGGGCCGGCATCTCCTGGCGCGCCTACATGGAGAGCATGCCCTCCCCCTGCTTTACCGCGGCCGGCGCCGGCCGCTACGCGAAGCGTCATAACCCGTTCGCCTACTTCCCCTCGGTGATGGCGGTACCGAAGCGATGCAACCGCGTAGTCCCGGAGGCCCGGCTCGTCGCCGACCTCGACCGCCATCGCCTGCCACGGTTCGTCTGGCTCACGCCCGACCTCTGCCACGACGGCCACGACTGCGCCGTCGACGCCGTCGACTGGCACCTCTGGCTGCTGCTCCCGAGGGTCATCCACCAGCTCGGCCCGCACGGTCTGCTCGTCGTCACCTTCGACGAGGGGACCAGCGACAGCGGCTGCTGTGGCGGCCTTGGCGGCGGCCGCATCCCGACCGTGCTGGTCGGCCCCGACGTCCCCCACGGCAGGCAGTTCCGCCAACCCGCGAACCACTACTCGCTGCTGGCGAGCATCGAGGACTACTTCAGGCTGCCGCGGCTACGAAACGCCGCCACGGTATCGCCGCTCGCGCCGGCGCTGTTCGAGGCGACGGGCTAGCCTCCGGGACGCGATGCCGGACCCCGCCGACTACTACCGCGAGATCTACCTCCGCGGTCTCGGCGGTGAGACGCCGGCGATCCCGGTTCCCGTCGCCGACCTGGAGGCGCAGGCGAAGGCGGCGATGGACCCGAAAGCGGCCGGTTACGTCTGGGCCGGCGCCGGCGCCGAGGAGACGATGGACGCCAACGTCGAGGCCTTCCGCCGCCGCCGGATCGTGCCGCGGATGCTGCGCGACGTCAGCGAGCGCGACCTCTCGACGACCGTGCTCGGCACCGAGATGCCGGCGCCGCTGCTCCTGGCGCCGATCGGGGTGCAGAAAGTCGTCCACGAGGAGGGCGAGCTGGCGAGCGCCCGCGCCGCCGCCGCGGTCGGAGTGCCGATGATCGCCAGCACCGCCTCCCACTTCTCGCTCGAGGAGATCGCCGCGGCGGGCGGCGAGGCGCCGCGCTGGTTTCAGCTCTACTGGCCCAACGACCCGGCGCTCGCCCGCAGCATGGTCGAGCGCGCAGAGGCGGCGGGCTACCGCGCCATCGTCCTCACCGTCGACACCTTCATCCCAGGCTGGAAGCCGCGCGACCTGCAGCAGGCCTGGCTGCCCTTCCTCAACGGCATGGGCGTCGCCAACTACTTCCAGGACCCCGTCTTCCGCGCCGCCCTAGAGAAGACGCCGGAGGAGGACGCCGGCGCCGCCACCGGGCACTTCCTCGGCGTCCAGGCCAACCCGGCCCTCAGCTGGGACGACCTCTCGCAGCTGCGCGGGATGACCTCGCTGCCGATCGTGATCAAGGGCATTCAGCACCCCGACGACGCCCGCGAGGCGGCGCGGCGCGGGATCGACGGCATCGTCGTCTCCAACCACGGCGGCCGCCAGGTCGACGGCGCGATCCCCTCGCTCGACGCCCTGCCGGCGATCGCCGCGGCCGCCGGCGACGATCTCGCGGTCCTGTTCGACAGCGGCGTCCGCGGCGGCGCCGACGTCCTCAAGGCGCTCGCCCTCGGCGCCGACGCCGTCTGCCTCGGCCGCCCCTACATCTGGGGGCTCGCCCTCGACGGCCAGGCCGGAGTAGAAGCCGTCCTGAAGATGGTCCTCGCCGAGCTCGACCTGACGATGGCCCTCTGCGGCCTCACCCAGCCCGAGGAGATCGGGCCGGGGCTGCTGGCTTAGGACTCGATCTTCGGGAAGAGCGGCGGCACCCGCTCGACCTTCTGGCCGCCCTCGCGTGACCCGAGCTCGGCCAGCGCCCGCCCCTCTTCGGTCAGTGCCGCCAGCAGCGTCTCGCTCGTCCCCGGCAGGTAGGGGACGAGCAGCAGCGTCGTCACCCGCAGGCCCTCGACGAGGTTGTAGAGGACTTCGTCGAGCCGCTCGGGGTCGGCCTCGTCCTTGGCCAGGACCCACGGCTGCGTCTCCTCGACGTAGCGGTTGAGGCGCCGGACCAAGACCCAGACGAGGTCGAGTGCCTGCGAGAGCTCGGCCCGGTCGAGCAGGTCGCTGAAGCGGGCGACGGCGCCTTCGAAGTCCTCGGCGAGGGTGGCGTCGACCTGCGCCTGCGGCACGGTGCCGTCGCGGTAGCGATCGACCATCGCCAGCACCCGGCTGGCGAGGTTGCCGTAGTCGTTGGCGAGCTCGGTCTCGTAGCGCTGCTCGAAGCCGGCGGTGGAGACCGAGCCGTCCTGGCCGAAGCTGACCTCGCGAAAGAGGTAGAAGCGCAGCGCGTCGGCGCCGAAGCGGTCGATCACCTCGAAGGGGTCGAGAACGTTGCCGAGGCTCTTCGACATCTTTTTCTCGCCCATCAGCAGGAAGCCGTGGATCACCATCCGCCGCGGCGGCTCGATCTCGGCGGCGAGGCAGAGCGCCGGCCAGATCACCGCGTGGAACTTGAGGATGTCCTTCGCCATCACGTGCAAGTCGGCGGGCCAGAAGCGGTCGGTCAGGTCCTCCCCTTCGCGGGCGAACCGCAGTGCCGTCACGTAGTTGAGGAGGGCGTCGAACCAGACGTACATCCGCTGCTCGGGGTCCCACGGCAGCCGCAGCCCCCATTTCAGGTTGGGACGCGAGAGCGAGACATCTTCGAGGCCGCCCTTGATGAACGAGAGCGCCTCGTTGCGGCGGAAGTCGGGCACGACGAAGTCCGGCCGCTCCTCATAGAGGCCTTCGAGCTGCCCCTGGAAGGCCGAGAGCTTGAAGAAGTAGTTGTCCTCCTTCTCGCGCTCCAGCGGAATCTCATGGATCGGGCAGGTATTGCCGGGCCCCAGCTCGCGCTCGGTTTTGAAGTCGGCGCAGCGGGGGCAGTACCAGCCTTCGTAAGTCCCTTTGGTCACCCAGCCGTTGTCGTAGACGCGCTGGATGATCTCGGCGACCTGCGCCTCATGCCGCGGATCGCTGGTGCGGATGAAGAAGTCGTTCGTCGCCCCGATCCTCGGCATCAGCCCTTCGAACTTCGCCGCGTTCGTGTCCGCCAGCTCCTGCGGCGTAACCCCCGCCTTCTTCGCCGCGTTCTCCACCGGCTCCCCATGCTCGTCGGTCCCGGTGAGAAAGAAGACGTCATCCCCCCGCTGCCGGTGGTGCCGAGCCAGCACGTCCGCCGCCATCGTCGAGTACGCATGCCCGAGATGGGGCTCCGCGTTGACGTAGTAGATCGGCGTGGTGACGTAGAAGCTGCTCGGGCTCATCGAAATCCCAAGCTATAGGAGTCGTGGGGGGGGTGGGTAGGAAAAAAAAAAGGAAAAGAAACAAACCAAAAACAACCACAACGCATACAACCCGAGAAAAAAAAAAAAAAAAAAA
>Ga0308175_100000050_pt1 | contig 93495 bp, 90 predicted proteins | sample PhyCR1_3_FD_203893 | JGI IMG/M metagenome (GOLD analysis project Ga0308175, IMG submission 203893) | Soil microbial communities from UC Gill Tract Community Farm, Albany, California, United States - DLSLS.C.R1 | ecosystem: Environmental > Terrestrial > Soil > Agricultural land | place: USA...
CGCCGGCGGCGGAACGTCGTGGCCCGCCGCCGATCGGCAGACGGAAACGGCTAGCCTCCGCCTCCGATGAGCGTCCTCGTCACCGGCGGCGCCGGCTTCATGGGCGCCCACGTCGCCAGGCACTTGCTCACCGCCGGCCACGAGGTGGTCGTCCTCGACGACCTGAGCGGCGGCTACGAGGCGAACGTCCCCGCCGGCGCGACCTTCGCCAGGGGCTCTGCCACCGACCCGGCTCTCGTCGAGGAGCTGTTCGGCGAGCACGAGTTCACGCATGTCTTCCATCTCGCGGCGTACGCGGCCGAGGGGCTGTCTCACTTCATTCGCCGCTTCAACTACACGAACAACGTCGTCGGCTCGGTCAACGTGCTCAACGCCGCCGTCCGCGCGGGGACCGTCGAGCGCTTCGTCTTCACGAGCTCGATCGCGGTCTACGGCGCTGCGCAGACACCGATGACGGAGGAAACGGTCCCCGAGCCCGAGGACCCCTACGGCGTCGCGAAGTACGCGGTCGAGCTCGACCTGCGCGCAGCCAAACGGATGTTCGGGCTCGACTACACGGTCTTCCGGCCGCACAACGTGTACGGCGAGTTGCAGAACCTCGCCGATCCGTACCGGAACGTGATCGGGATCTTCATGAACCAGGTAATGAGCGGGAAGCCGATGACGGTCTTCGGTGACGGCCAGCAGACCCGCGCCTTCACGCACATCGACGACGTGGCGCCCGTGATCGCGCGCTCCATCGACGTTCACGAGTCGGCCAACGAGGTCTTCAACGTCGGCGCCGACACTCCGTACACCGTGCTGGAGCTCGCGCGCACGGTTGGGCAGGCGTTCGACGTGACCGACCCGGAGATCGACTTCCTGCCCGCGCGGGAGGAGGTCGTCCACGCGTTCTCCGACCACGCAAAGCTCCACCGCGTATTCGGTCACGATGCCGCCGTGCCGCTCGAGGAGGGAGTGCGCCGCATGGCCGAGTGGGCACGTGAGACCGGCGTCCGCGACCCGGTCCGCTTCGAGAGCGTCGAGGTGTTGCGGAACCTGCCGCCCTCCTGGGCCGCCGGTCTGACGCAGCTGGCGTAGTTCGTGCCCGACGTCTCGGTCTCGCTCGTCAACACGAACTCCCGCGAGCTCCTCCTCGCCTGTCTCGACTCGCTGAGGGGAACGGACGTCGAGATCGTCGTGCTCGACAACGCGTCGGAGGACGGCTCGGCGGCGGCGGTTCGTGAGGGCTTCCCGGACGTCCGCGTGCTCGAGCAGCGCCACCGGGCGGGCTTCGGGGCGAACCACAACACGGTGATCCGCGCCACGACCGGCCGCTACGTCTTCGTCCTCAACGAGGACACCACGAGTGACGACTGGGGCTTCGCGCGGATGGCCGCCCACCTCGACGCGAATCCGCGCGTCGCGGCGCTCGGCCCTCGGCTCGTCTATCCGGACGGGCGCCCCCAGGACTCGGCCTGGCGCTTCCCGTCGCCCACGGCGAGCGCGCTCGGGCTCCTCACGCTGAGCCGAGCCGGCATCGTCCAGTCGGAGGGAAGCGAGACGCGTGACGTCGACTGGGCGATGGCCGCAGCGCTTCTGTTCCGCCGCGACGCGCTCGACGAGGTCGGCGTCTTCGACGAGGAGTTCTTCATCTACTCCGAGGAGACCGACCTCTGCCGCCGCCTGAGGCGGGCGGGGTGGCGGACGCAGTTCTTTCCGCAGGTGACCGTCGTCCACCACGAATCCCAGTTCAGCGCGGGAATTCCGGAACGGCGCATCAACGAGATGTGGCGGGGGCGGCACCGCTACTGGCGCAAGCACCACTCCGCAACGGGGGCCGGCCTCGCCGCGCTGTGCACCGGCGCGCAGTACGCCGCACGTGCGGTTCTCGGCGCGCGCGACCGCGACTTCGCCGGGCGGATGAGATTGCACGCGCGCGACGCGCTCCACGTTCGCGGACCCGGGCTCCGCGAGCTCGCCGAGGACTGGAACCGGGAGCACGGGCGAGTCCCGTGACCGGCTGGCGGAAGCGTTCACAATCGGGCAAACTGCGATCTCCGGAGAAGCCTCGGGGGGAGACCGTGACAGCTGTCGGGCGAATCAAGTCGAGCAGGTCGCACCCCAGGCATTCCGCACGCCCGCATCGGCCTCCTCGTCCCGCACGTGGGGACTGGCGCAACCGCGCCGGGCATCGGCCGGAGGCCGGCGGAGGAGCCGGCGGCGGCGAACGGACGCGGGCCGTGCCGCTCGTCCTGCTCGTCGACGACGAGCGGGCGATCCGCACGATCTGCCGCGTCAACCTCGAAGCCGACGGGTTGTCGGTGGCTGAGGCGAAGGACGGCGCCGAGGCTCTCGAGGAGATCCGGCGGGAGCAGCCGTCCCTCGTTCTTCTCGACGTGATGATGCCGGGCATCGACGGCTGGGGCGTCGCCGAGCAGCTCGCCGCGGACGCCGAGACGCGGGACATTCCGGTCGTGTTCCTGTCGGCCCGGGCCTCGCACGAGGACCGGGTGCACGCCATGCGACTCGGCGCGGTGGGGTACATCGTGAAGCCGTTCGATCCGCTCGAGCTCGCGGGAACGGTGCGCGAGGTGCTCGAGCGGATCGCGAGGGGTGAGCGCGAGCAGCTCAATCGCGACCTCTCGGAGCCGGGGTGATCTCCGACGCGGCGCCGCGCGCGAAAGCGCGAGGGGCCCGGTGGCCGCATCTGACCGTCCGTTGGGCCGTAGCCGCGCCGGTCGCGCTCGGCGCGCCGGGACTCGTCACCCTGCTCGCGTTCACGAGCGTCCGCACGGTCGTCCCGGGGCTGCTCTACACCGTGGCGATCATCCTCGCCACCGCCGCCGGGGGCCGGATCGGCGGTCTCGCGGCGGTCGCCGCCTCCGCCTATCCGTTCTTCCACTTCTTCGCCTCCCGCTACGACCGCAACCAGATCAACGGTGAGGGAGCGACGGCGCTGGCCGTCTTCGTCCTCGCGGCCGTGTTCGGGAGTGAGGTGCTCCGGCGCGAGAGGTCGGCGCGCGAGCGGGCCGAGAGGGTGGTTCGCGAGAGCGCGAGCGCGCTCGATGCCGCGGCACGGCTTCAGCACGTGGCGGATGCGCTGGCGACCGCCCGCACGCCGCAGGAGGTGCTCGACGCCGTGCTCACCGAGGGCGTACGCGCGGCCGAGGCGCGCGGCGGGTTGATCGCGACGCTGAGCGAGGACGGCCAGTGGCTCGAGGTGGTCGCGTCGCGCGGTTACGACATGCAGTACATCGAGCCGTTCCGGCGCTTCCCGGTGAGCGGGAACTTCCCGCTCTCCGAGGCGGTGCGGACCCGCGAGGGCGTCTTCGTCCGCTCCGAGGCGGAGAGGGACGAGCGCTACCCGGGGCTGGTCGGCCGCTCGCAGCCGGGGCACGGGCTCGTGTGTGTCCCGCTCGTCGGCGAGCGCGGCGCGATCGGCGGGCTCGTCTTCTCGTTCCCGACCGATCAGGAGTTCCCACCCGAGCGGCGCGCCCTCAAGGTCGCGCTCGGGAGGCAGGCCGCGATCGCCCTCGAGCGCGCGTGGTTCTCGGCGGCCGAGCAGGCGCTGCGCGACCGGCTCTCCTTCCTCGACGAGGCCACGGCGCTGCTCACGTCCTCCCTCGACCTGCAGCGGACTCTCGAGTCGCTCGCATCGCTCGCGGTGGAGCGGCTCGCCGACTGGTGCGCGATCGACGTGCTCGTCGAGGCCACGGGCGAGATCGAGGGCCTCGTCGTCGCCCACCCGGATCCGAAGCGCAAGAAGTGGGCGGAGGAGGTGCGCGCCAGGACGCGGCCGACGCGGATCGACGACGACTTCGACCTCACCGCCCGCGTCATGAGGACGGGCGAGCCCGAGTTCCTCCGTCAGGTGCCGCAGGAGTTGATCGACGAGGCGGCGCGCCGCGACCCGGAGGCGGCGGCCGCGCTCGAGCACATCTCCATCCGCAGCGCGATCACGCTCCCGCTCCGCGCCGGCGAGCGGACGTTCGGCGCGCTCACCCTCATCGCCGAGCACCGTGAGTTCGACAATGCGGACTTCGCCCTCGGTCAGCAGCTCAGCGCCCGGGCCGCGATCGCCGTCGAGAACGCGCGGCTCTACCGCGAGGCCGAGCGTCGCGCCGAGGCCGCGCTCGCGCTCGCCTACGTCGGCGACGGCGTCGTCCTGCTCGACGAGGACGGGCGCGTGCGCTTCTGGAACTCCGCGGCCGCGGCGATCACCGGAGTCCGGGAGTCGGACATGGCCGGGAGGGTGCCGGTCGAGGTCCTCCCTGCCTGGGAAGAGCTCACCCGGCTGGCCGAGCTCGCCGACGCGGAGACGCCCGAGCGTGCCCGCCCGGTCACGGTGCCGATCGAGACCGCGGCGGGCGACCGCTGGGTGGCGGTAACGGGAGTCGCCTTCGACGAGGGCGTCGTCTACGCGCTGCGCGACGTGAGCGACGAGCAGGCGTTCGAGCGCGCGCGGAGCGACTTCGTCGCGACCGCCTCGCACGAGCTTCGCACGCCGCTGGCCGCCGTGTACGGCGCAGCTCGCACCCTGCGCCGCACCGACATCGAGCTCCCGGCCGAACAGCGCGACCGCTTCCTCGAGATCATCGTGAGCGAGACCGAGCGGCTGACGGCGATCGTCTCGCAGATCCTCCTCGCCGGCCAGCTCGAGGAGGGCCGCGTGGACGTGTCGACCTCGGCGACCGACCTGAGACCGCTCGCGGAAAGCGCGCTCGACTCGGCCCGCCTCCGCGCGCCGGAGAGCGTCGAGCTGCGGCTCGAGCAGAACGGCGGCCGCGCGGTGGCGCTTGCGGACGAGGACAAGCTCCGCCAGGTGCTCGTCAACCTTCTCGACAACGCGATCAAGTACTCGCCCGACGGCGGGGACGTGTCGGTCGAGCTCACGGGAGGAGCGGGCCGCGTCCGGCTGACCGTGCGCGACCGCGGCCTCGGCATCCCGATGAGCGAGCAGGAGCGGATCTTCGAGAAGTTCTACCGCCTCGATCCGGCGCTCACGCGCGGAGTCGGCGGAAGCGGTCTCGGCCTCTTCATCTCGCGCGAGCTCGTCTCGCGGATGGGGGGCAGCCTCACCGTGCGGTCGGAGCCGGGTGAGGGCGCCGCGTTCGTCGTCGATCTGCCGGCCGCTTAGCGGCCTCTCACCTCCGACGGCAAACTTAGAGACGAAATGCTCGTTCTGGTGGCCGACGACGACCGCGCGGTGCGCGAGGCGCTGGAGCGCGCGCTCGAGCTGCACGGCTACGAGGTCGCGCTCGCCTCGGACGGAGACACCGCACTGACGGCGGTCGACGCACGCACGCCGGACGCCGTCGTGCTCGACGTGATGATGCCCGGCCTCGACGGCCTCGACGTGACGCGCCGCCTTCGCCGGCAGGGGAACCGCATCCCGATCCTCCTCCTCACCGCCCGCGACGCGGTCGGTGACCGGGTCGAGGGCCTCGATGCGGGGGCGGACGACTACCTGCCGAAGCCCTACGACCTCGAGGAGCTGCTCGCCCGCCTGCGCGCGCTCCTCCGCCGCTCGAAGCCGGAGGAGCCGGGGGCGGTGCTGCGCTTCGCCGACCTGACGCTCGACCTCGGCTCGATGGACGCCCGCCGGGGAGGCCGCCGCTTCGAGCTCACGACGACGGAGGCCCACCTCCTCGAGCTGTTCATGCGCAACCCCCGCCAGGTGCTGCCGCGCTCGCTCATCTACGAGCGGGTCTGGGGCTACGACTTCAGCCACTCCTCGAACGCGCTCGACGTCTACGTCGGGTATCTCCGGCGCAAGACGGAGGCGGAGGACGAGGAGCGCCTGCTCCACACCGTCCGCGGCACGGGGTACGTGCTGCGCGAGCCGTGAGCCTCAAGTCTCGCCTCACGTTCGTGGCCGCCGGCGTCGTCGCAGTGGTCGTCGCGCTCGTCTCGACAGCAACGTACTTCCTGATGCGGCACCAGCTCTATTCGCAGGTCGACGCCCAGCTCACCCAGCACGCGAAGAATCCGGATCAGAACTACCGAGGGCTGAATCCCTTCCAGCAGGACTTCATCGCGAAGGTCCTGCCCGACGGCGAGCGCACCTCGGACAGCGACCAGCTCCCCATCGACGCGAAGATCCAGGCAGTCGCCGAGGGCCGGCGACCGGGATTCTTTCGCAACGCGACGCTCACCGCCTTCCGGATCAGTGACCGCCGCAAGTTCGTACTCCACTCGCGCGAACGGGTGCTGCCGGTCACGGGCGGGGCCGTGGTGGTCGCCCGCGACATCAGCTACATCGCCCGCGATCTCGATCGGCTGCGGCTGGTCCTGATCCTCGTTTCCCTCGGCGGCATCGCCGTCTCCGCCGGCATTGCCGCCCTTGTCTCGGGCGCCACGCTCGCGCCGGTGCGCCGGCTGACCGCGGCAGCCGAGCGAATCTCCGAGACCGGCGAGCCCAGCGAGCGCGTCCCGGAAGGAGGTCGCGGTGAGCTGGCGCGGCTCGGCGCCTCGTTCAACACGATGCTCGGCTCGCTCGACGAGTCTCTCGACAGGCAGCGACGCTTCGTCGCCGACGCGTCCCACGAGCTGCGCACGCCGCTGACGAGCCTGCAGACGAACATCGACGTCCTGCGCGGCGACATGGAGCTCGAACCGGAGCAGCGCCGCCGGCTGCTCGACGATCTCCACCGCGAGTCGCAGGAGATGCGGACGCTCATCGCAGGGCTGCTCGAGCTCACGACGAGCGGCGGGCACCTGGAGAAGGAGGCTTTCCAGCTCGACGAGCTCGTGGAGAACGTCCTCGAGCGGGCCCGCACCCGCTTCCCCGGCATCACCTGGGAGGAGGGGAGTCTCGAGCCGACGATCGTCGACGGCTACCGCGACCGGATGGAGCGCGCGGTCTGGAACCTGCTCGAGAACGCCGGCAAGTGGAGCGGTGACGGGAATGCGGTCGAGGTCTCGCTGGCGCGGGGCGAGCTGCGCGTGCGCGACCACGGTCCCGGGTTCGCCGAGGAGGACAGGCCGCTCGTCTTCGAGCGCTTCTACCGTTCTGCCGCGGCGCGGGCGATGCCGGGCGCGGGGCTCGGGCTGGCGATCGTCCGCGAGGTGGCCGAGGCGCACGGCGGGACGGTCGAGGCCGAGAACGCCGACGGCGGCGGCGCGCTGGTGCGCTTGAGCCTCGACGGAGCCGCCCGCGTGGACTCGCTGAAGACTTGAGCAGGCTCTTAGAAGCTTTTAATCATTTCGTGGTTCGATACGTTTTGCATCGAACCCCTCCCGGCTCCGCCGCTATGGCGGGCCGCGGCCAGCCCGGTCCGGCGTCTTCCCGGATCCCCTGCGGTGAAGGCGCCGGGCTGAGCGGCTGGTGGCTCAGCGGAGGAGGCTCAGCTCCTGGTCGTACTCGGGAAGCAGGTCGCGATCACCGCCGTCGGCCCGGTCGCCGAAACGCAGCGGGACGACGACGCGGATCGCGCCGCCGCGCACGAAACCCACGCGGTCGGGACCGAGATCGAGCGGCTCGTACTCGCCGTCGAACGCTTCGGGGTGCTCGGCGCGCAGGCGCAGGACGCGCCGGATCAGGTGCGCCTTCATCGTCCGCCGGTTCGGCGAGGGCTCGCGCAGGACGCCGGCGTGCGCCGCCCAGTCGACCGGGCGCCGGTTGTCGGGGTCGACGAGGTTGAGAGACCAGAGCGCGTCTCCCTGGTAGATGTCGGGCAGGCCGGGACTCGTCAGGCGGAGCAGGAGGGCGCCGAGCGAGGCGTGCTCGCCCGCTCGGGCGACCCGCGCGGCGAATGGCTCGAAGTCGTCGAGGAACTCGTGGTTCGAGTAGAGGCTCCGCACGAACTCCGTCACCCGCCGTTCGTGCGCCTCGTCCGGGTCGAGCCAGCTCGTCGTGCGCTTGCCCTCCCGCAGCGCCTTCTCGAGATAGAGCTCGAGGCGCCGCGGCACGATCGGCCAGGCCCCGACGAGCGTCTGCCAGACGAGGTACTCCTCGTTCGGGTCGTCCATGCCGCCGGTGACGGCGTGCCACACCTTGACCCGCTCGCCCCACTCCTCGTGCATCGCCGCGAGGGCGCCGATGCGCGCGCGGACGTCGCCGGCGCGCTTCGTGTCGTGCGTCTGGGAGGCGAGGAGCGTGCGCGGATGCCGCTCGAGCCGTTCGAGCGCTGCGCGGTGAAAGGCCTCGGGCGAGAGTGAGAACCGGTCGGGATCGCCGCCGACCTCGTTCAGAGCCGTGAGGCGGAACCAGCGGTAGAACGCCGTGTCCTCCACGCCTTTCGCCATCACCGGCCCGGTCGTCTGCTGCCAGCGCGTGACGAATTCGGCGTGCTCGAAGCCGAGGACGACGCGGCGCAGCTCCTCGGGTAGGACAGCGCACGCCTTGCGGTCCTCGTCGTCGACTCGCCCGGGCTCGACGTACGTGCGGTAGACGTGGAGCGCGGCCGCAGCCTCCTCGAGCCCGTCGCGCGGAAGGAGGGCGCGGAGCCGCTCGAACTCCTGCGCGAACGTCGTACGCGCGACCTCGAGCTTCGCCTCGTGCGCCGCCTCGGCGAACGGCCGCGTCTCGCCGGTCAGCCCCGCGTAGAGGTCGGTCAGGGGCCCCTCGCCGGCGGGGTCGACGAAGAGCGCCGTGACGTCGTTCGCGAACTCGTAGCCGGTCGTGCCCTCGACGGGCCAGTCGGCGCGCAGCGGCTCGCCCGGCTCGAGGATCTTCTCCACCCAGATCCGCTCGACGCCGCGCTCGCGCAGGCGGTCGAGATATTCGCGCGGGTTCGCGAGCCCGTCGGGATGGTCGATCCGGAGCCCGTCGACGAGGTTTGCGTCCACGAGCTCGAGCACCTTCGCGTGTGTCGTCTCGAAGACGTCCGGATCCTCGACGCGCAGGCCCGCGAGCTCGCCGACGTCGAAGAAGCGGCGGTACCAGCCGGTTTCGGGATCCCAGTCGAAGAAGCGCGCACGGAGCTCCGGATCTCGCCAGAGGCGGTTCTCCTCCTCCGAGGTCGCCATGTGGTTCGGCACGACGTCGAGGATCGTCCCGAGGCCGGCTTCCCCCGTCGCCCTGCACAGCGCGCGGAGCTCCTCCTCGCCGCCGAGCTCTGCGGAGATGCGCGTCGGGTCGACGACGTCGTACCCGTGCGTCGACTCCCGCCGCGCCTGCAGCACGGGCGAGAGATAGAGGTGCGAGACCCCGAGGTCGCGCAGGTACGGGAGTACGACCTCGCGCACGCGGCGGAAACCGAGCCCGGGCATGAGCTGGATCCTGTAGGTGCAACGAAGCTGAGCCACAGCCCGTCCTTTCCCGACACGTCCGGAACCTGGTTCCGGACGTGTCGCTTTCAGACGCGTCGGAGCAGGAGGAGGGAGTGCTCCTGCACCGCGACGAGAGCCCTCGCGCCGAGCACCCCATCCGGCGCGTCGCCGGTGGCGAGCTCGATCTCCCAGCGCGCGCCGAAGCGGCGCGTGGGCAGCGTGAAGACGACCGGCTCGTAGTGGGCGTTGAAGACGAGGAGGAACGACTCTCCCCAAATCGGCTCGCCGTGCGGAGTCCGCTCCCGGATCTCCCCGCCGTTGAGGAAGACGCCGAGCGTCCGCGCGTCGGGATTGGTCCAGTCCCGCTGCGTCATCCGGCGCCCGTCGGGCCTGAACCACCACGCGTCGGGCAGCCCGCTCTCGCCCGCGGTGCCCGTCAGGAACGACGTCCGCCGGAAGACGGGATGCTCCCGCCGCAGCGCGATCACGCGGCGCGCGAACTCGAGCAGCTCGTGGTCGGCGCTCTCCCAGTCGAACCACGAGATCTCGTTGTCCTGGCACCAGGCGTTGTTGTTCCCGCCCTGGGTGCGGCCGAGCTCGTCGCCGCCGAGGAGCATCGGGACGCCCTGCGAGAGGAGCAGCGTCGCGAGGAAGTTCCGCAGCTGCCGCGCCCGCAGGGCCAGGATCGCGGGATCGTCGGTCGGCCCTTCGGCTCCGTGGTTCCAGGAGCGGTTGTCGTCGGTCCCGTCGCGGTTGTCCTCCTGGTTCGCCTCGTTGTGCTTGTCGTTGTAGGAGACGAGGTCGTGCAGCGTGAAGCCGTCATGGGCCGTGATGAAGTTGATCGAGGCGAAGGGATCCCGGCCGTCCTCGCCGTACAGGTCGGAGGAGCCCGTGAACCGCTGCGCGAACTCGCCGACGCTGCCCTGCCCGCGCCAGAAGTCCCGCATGGAGTCGCGGTACTTCCCGTTCCACTCCGCCCAGAGGATGGGGAAGTTGCCCACCTGGTAGCCGCCGGGCCCGACGTCCCAGGGCTCGGCGATCAGCTTCACCTGCGAGAGCACCGGGTCCTGGTGGATCGTGTCGAAGAATGCCGAGAGCCGGTCGACGTCGTAGAACTCCCGCGCGAGCGCCGAGGCGAGGTCGAAGCGGAACCCGTCGACGTGGCACTCCAGCACCCAGTAGCGCAGCGAGTCCATGATCAGCCGGAGCACCGAGGGATGAACCGGGTTGAGCGAGTTGCCCGTGCCCGTGAAGTCCATGTAGAAGCGCGGGCTGTCGGGCATGAGGCGGTAATAGCTCCGGTTGTCGATGCCGCGGAAGGAGAGCATCGGCCCGAGGTGATTCCCCTCGGCCGTGTGGTTGTAGACGACGTCGAGGATCACCTCGATCCCCGCGCGGTGCAGCGCCTTCACGAGTCCCTTGAACTCGCGCACCTGCTCGCCGTGCGTGCCGGTCGAGGAGTAGAGCGCATGCGGTGCGAGGTAGCCGATCGAGGAGTAGCCCCAGTAGTTCGAGAGACCGCGATCGTGGAGGAATCCCTCGTCCGCGATGTGGTGGACGGGGAGCAGCTCGACCGCCGTGATCCCGAGCTCGCGCAGGTAGTCGAGCGCGGGCTCCGCTGCGAGCGCGCCGTAGCTGCCGCGGAGGTCGTCGCGGATCTCAGGGTGTCGTTGCGTGAAGCCCTTCACGTGCACCTCGTAGATCACGGTGTCGTTCCAGGCGGTCTGCGGCGGCCGGTCGTCCTCCCAGTCGAAGCTGTTGTCGACGACGACGCATTTGGGGACGGCGTCGGCGTCGTCCTCGTCGTCGAGCTCGAGGTCGGCGTCCTCGACCGTACCCGGGATGTACGGGAGGACGTTGGCCCGGTCCCAGTCGACCGGGCCCTCGATCGCCTTCGCGTACGGGTCGATCAGGAGCTTGCTCGGGTTGAAGCGGTGGCCCGCGGCCGGGTCGTAGGGACCGTCGACGCGGTAGCCGTACCGCTGCCCGGGCCCGACGCCGGGGAGGTAGCAGTGCCGGTTGTGGGACGTGAGCTCGCGCAGCTCGACCCGCGTCTCGCGACCGCCGTCGAAGAGGCAGAGCTCGACGCGCTCGGCGTGCTCGGAGAAGAGCGCGAAGTTCGTCCCTTCCCCGTCCCACGTCGCGCCGAGCGGGAACGGCGTTCCTGGCCACACCTTCATCGGCTGCAGAATTCCACGCGTCGCCGGCCGAAGTCGGCGACGAGCGTCGCGTCTCCTCGCCGCAGCCGCAGCACCTTCGCCTGCTCGTCCGCCTCGGCCTCCAGCTCGCGCGGCAGCTCGCGGCGAAGGGCGAGCAGCTCGCGGTAGAGCGGGTCCGGCTCGCGCGGGTGAAGCTTCGAGCGGAGGAAGGTCTCGAGCGCCTGCGGGTCGGGCACCTCCTCGCCGGCGAACGCCTCGAACGCCTCGAACTCGCGGCGGCGGCCCTCGCGCGTGGCCTCCACGATCGCCGGATCCACGTGGTCGGTGAAGAATTGGAACGGCGCCGTCTCGAGGTGCTCCTCGCCCATGAAGAGGAGCGGCGTGCACGGCGAGAAGAGCGTGACAGCGGCGGCGACGCGGAGCGCATCGTCCGGCAGCCGGTCGCCGAGCGCGCGGTTGCCGACCTGGTCGTGGTTCTGCGCGCAGACCACGCTCCGGCGCGGATCTCGGCCGCGACCGCGCAGGTCCTCGGCGAGCGAGGTCACGGAGCCGTAGCCCCCGTAGTAGCCGTCGCGCTCGCCGGTGAGGAGGACGTGCAGCTCGTGGTGCGACCGGTCCGCCCACTGGGCATCGTGGCCCCAGTCGTCCACGGGCCGCCAGTCGTCCACGGTCATCTCGGAGATGACGAGCGCGTCCCCGACGCGCTGCTTCAGCTCGGCGCAGACGTGGCGCGGCGAGTCGTCGAAGATCGTATGCACCGCGTCGAGCCGGAGCCCGTCGACGTGGAAGTCGCGCACCCATTGCTCTGCGTTCTGGATCGCCCACTCCCGCACGCCTCGCTGCGTGAAGTCGAGCGCGTCGCCCCAGAACGTCTCGTGCCGGTCGGTGAAGTACGGACCGAACGTGGTCAGGGCCTCGTTCCCGGGCCCGACGTGGTTGTAGACGACGTCGAGGATCACGCCGAGGCCCTCGGCGTGCGCCGCGTCGACGAGGCGGGCGAGCCCGGCCGGGCCGCCGTAGGCCGCATGGACGGCGTACGCGTAGACGCCGTCGTACCCCCAGCCGCGCTCGCCGGGAAAGGTCGCGACCGGCATCAGCTCGACCGCGGTGACGCCGAGCTCGCGGAGGTCGCGCAACCGTGGGACGACGCCGTCAAAGGCCCCCTCCTCGCTGAAGGTGCCGACGTGGAGCTCGTAGAGCACGAGCTCGTCGAGCGCGACGCCGCCCCAGCCGTCGTCCGTCCACGCGAACGCTCCGGTGTCGAGGACGCGCGACGGGCCGCTCACGCCGTCGGGTTGCCAGCGAGAGCACGGATCCGCCCACTCCTCGCCGTCCGCGACGAGCAGGTAGTCGTCGCCGGTGAACCGCCCGACCCAGAACTCGCCCTCTCGCTCGAGCTCGACCTCCTCGCCCGCGCGGACAGCGACGCGCTCGCATCGAGGCGCCCACACGCAAAGCTCGACCGTGCCGTCGCCGCACGGCACGGCTCCCAACCGACGCACGCCCGCTTACTCCGGAACCAGCCAGACGGCGCCGAGGGGCGGCAGCGTGAGCGTGGCCGAGAACGGCTGCTCGTGCCACGGCACCGCCTCCGCCTCGACGCCGCCGAGGTTGCCGGTTCCGCTGCCGCCGTAAAAGGCCGAGTCGGTGTTGAGCACCTCCCGCCACCGGCAGCACACCGGCATCCCTACGCGGTAGTCGTGCCGCGGCACGGGCGAAAGGTTGAGGACACAGACCAGCGGGGGCGTGTCCCCCTCGCCGAGCCGCGCGAAGGCGAGGACGTTGTTCGCCGCGTCGTTCGGCTCGAGCCAGCGGAAGCCGGCGGGGTCGAAGTCGAGCTCCCACAGCGCGGGGGTCGACCGATACGCGCCGTTGAGGTCGCGGACGAGCGCCTGGACTCCCTCGTGCTCGGCGTACTCGAGCAGGTTCCAGTGGAGCGACCCCTCGGCGTTCCACTCCTCCCACTCGCCGAGCTCTCCGCCCATGAAGAGGAGCTTCTTGCCGGGGTGCGCCCACATGTAGGCGTAGAGCGAGCGCAGGTTCGCGAACTTCTGCCAGCGGTCGCCGGGCATCTTGTCGAGCAGCGACCGCTTGCCGTGCACGACCTCGTCGTGCGAGAGCGGCAGGACGAAGTTCTCGCTGAACGCGTACATCAGCGAGAACGTGAGCGTGTGGTGGTGGAAGCGCCGGTAGACCGGATCCTTCTGGAAGTACGAGAGCGTGTCGTGCATCCAGCCCATGTTCCATTTGAAGCCGAAGCCGAGCCCGCCGAGGTACGTCGGCCGTGAGACGCCCGGCCACGCGGTGGACTCCTCGGCCGCCGAGACGATCCCCGCCTCGCGGGAGAACAGCGCCTCGTTCAGCTCCTTGAGGAACGCGACCGAGTCGAGGTCCTCGTTACCGCCGAACATGTTGGGCACCCATTCGCCGGCCTTGCGCGAGTAGTCGAGGTACAGCATCGAGGCGACCGCGTCGACGCGGATCCCGTCGGCGTGGTGCTCGCGTAGCCAGTAGAGCGCGTTCGCCAAGAGGAAGTTCCGCACCTCCGTCCGGCCGAGGTTGAAGACGAGCGTGCCCCAGTCGGGATGCGAGCCGCGGCGCGGGTCGGCGTGCTCGTAGAGGTGCGTCCCGTCGAACGTGGCGAGTGCCCAGTCGTCCCGCGGGAAGTGGGCCGGCACCCAGTCGAGGATCACCCCGATCCCGCGCTGGTGCAGGCGGTCGACGAGGTCGCGGAAGTCGTCGGGCGTCCCGAAGCGCGAAGTCGGCGCGTAGTAGCCCGTCACCTGGTAGCCCCACGACCCCGAGAAGGGATGCTCCATCACCGGCAGCAGCTCGACGTGCGTGAAGCCGAGATCGGAGACGTAGTCGGCGAGCTCGTCGCCGAGCTCGCGATAGCTGAGCGGCCGGTTCCCGTCGGCCGGGTTGCGCCGCCACGAGCCGAGATGCACCTCGTAGATCGAGAGCGGGCCCTGGAGCGGATCCGAGGCGGCACGCCGCTCGAGCCACTCCTCGTCGCGCCAGACGTGCTTCGCGTCCCAGACGACGGACGCGTTCGCCGGCGGCACCTCGGTATGGAAGGCGACCGGGTCGCTCTTCAGGCGCAGCCGGCCCTCCTGGGTGCGGATCTCGAACTTGTACTTTGCCCCCTCGTCCACGCCAGGGATGAACAGCTCCCAGATCCCGGACGCGCCGAGCGAGCGCATCGGGTGCAGGCGACCGTCCCAGGAGTTGAAGTCGCCGACGACGGAGACCGAACGAGCGTTGGGCGCCCAGACCGCGAAGGCGGTGCCGACGACGCCGTCGTGCTCGCGCAGGTGCGCGCCGAGGCGCTCGTACAGGTGCTCGTGGCGGCCCTGCATCGCGAGGTGGAGGTCAAGCTCGCCGAGTGTCGGCAGGAACGAGTACGGGTCACGGACCGTGAACGTGTTGCCGTCCGGGTACTCGACCTCGAGCTCGTAGTCGAGCGGCAGCCGCGCCTTCGGCAGCAGCGCCTCCCACAGGCCCGCCGGGTCCTTGAGCTCGGCCTCGACGCCCGCGGGCTGCACCCGTACGGCCCGCGCCTCGGGCCGGAGAGTGCGCACGACGACACCGCCCTCCGCCTCGTGGGCGCCGAGGACGCCGTGGGGATTCGCGCCGAGGTCGACCGTCACAGTGCTTCCGCGGCCTGCTTCGCCACGGGGGAAACCATGTTTCCCCCGTGAGCCCCCTTCTTCAAGCACCGACTCACAGCGCTTCCGCGGCCTGCTGCATGAGCCGCTCGATACCCGCGACCGGGATTCCCACCCAATCGGGCCGGTTGTCGAGCTCGTACTGCAGCTCGTACACCGCCTTCTCGAGCTCGAACACGGCGAGCAGGCGCTCGATCGCGGCCTCGCCCGGCGGCAGCAGCGTCGCGTCGACGGTCTCGAGGTAGCTCTCGAGAAACCGCTCCCGTGCGCGCTCCTCCCAGTCGTGCGGCACGTCGGCGCCGCGCGTCTGCTCGGCGGTCGTCGCGGCGTAGGCGAAGGAACGGAGCATGCCGGCGACGTCGCGGAGCGGCGAGCGCTTGCGGCGTCGCTCGACGAGCGTCCGGGCGGGCTCGCCCTCGAAGTCGAGGATCACCCAGTCGCTGTTCTGCCAGAGGGTCTGGCCGAGGTGGTAGTCGCCGTGCGTGCGGATCACGCGGCCGCTCGAGCCGGCGTGGGTGAGGAGGCGCAGCTGCTCGCGTACCTCCTCTCCGCGACCGAGGATCGGCCCGAGGCGCTCCTCGTCTTCGGGCAGCGAGAGGAAGACGCGGGCGATCTCCTCGTCCACCGTCGCCGTCAGCAGGCCGAGCGACTCGACGCTCGGCTCCTCGGGCGCGAAGGCGGCGTCGTTCGCATCGGCGCCGAGCGCGGTGTGCATGTTCGCGGTGACCTCGCCGAGGCGACCGAGCCGGTCGAGGAAGCTCTCCGGCGCCGACGCGATCTCGCCGAGCGCGAGCTCCCAGCCGCCGACGGCGGCGGCGACGTACTCCTGCAGCAGCCCGAGCGTCGCCGTCATCGGCCCTCCTGAGTAGCCGTACCAGCCGCCGAGCGCCGGGACGTTGCGGAAGCCGTGGTCCGTGAGGAAGCGGAGCATCTCGAGCTCCGGGTTGATTCCGGGCTCGAGGTGGCGGAAGACCTTGAGGATCAGCGCGTCGTCGAAGACGACCGAGCTGTTCGACTGCTCGGACGAGACGAGCCGCGCGGCGCCGAGCTCGCGGCCGAGCGCCGAGAAGTCCTCGGCGGGATGGAACTCCGCCACGCCCTGCGACCCCTGCAGCGTGAGCCCCGTCCTCATCGCGCTGACGATCTCCCGGGCGATGCTCGCATCCTCGGCGAGGCCGTCGAACGGCTCGTCGACGCTGCCCGAGAAGAGGAGCTGGTAGATGTCGTGTGCCCCGGTGTCGAAGCGGATCTCGACGAGAGCGACGGACAGCTGGGGCTCGGCCTGCCGGATCGTGACCAGGTCGAGGACCTCGGAGTGCGAGACTGTCCGCGACTTGGCGCCGAACCAGCGCTGGCGTGTGACGTAGTCGATCAGCGCTTGCTCGTCCATCGTCATTCCACGTGCTCCGCCTGGCGAAGCTGGAACCAGAAGAACCCGCGCGGCGCGAGGGTGAGGAGGTAGGGCAGCTCCCCGATCGGCGGGAACGCCGTCCGGCCCAGCATCTCCACCGGCACCATACCCGCGTACTCCGAGAGGTCGAGCTGCACGGCCTGCGCCGAGCGCGCGAGGTTGTGTACGCAGAGGACGATGTCCTCCTCCCACGTGCGGATGTGGGCGAAGATCCGCGTGTTCTCGGCGGGGAGCGGCTTGTAGGAGCCGAGCCCGAAGACGGGGTGCTCCTTGCGGAGCGCGATGAAGCGCTGCAGCCAGCGGAGGAGCGAGTTCGGCGTGCGCAGCTGCGCCTCGACGTTGACCGCCTGGAAGCCGTAGACCGGATCCATGAGCGGCTGGAGGTACAGCTGGGCCCAGTCGGCCCGCGAGAAGCCGGCATTGCGGTCGCCCGACCAGTGCATCGGCGTCCGCACGCCGTCGCGGTCGCCGAGGTAGACGTTGTCGCCCATGCCTATCTCGTCCCCGTAATAGAGGACCGGCGAACCCGGCAGCGAGAAGAGGATCGCGTGCAGGAGCTCCGCCTCGTCGCGACCGGCGTCGAGCAGCGGCGCCAGGCGGCGGCGGATGCCGAGGTTGAGCTTCATCCGCGGGTCCTTCGCGTACTCCGCGTACATGTAGTCCCGCTCCTCGTCGGTGACCATCTCGAGGGTCAGCTCGTCGTGGTTGCGGAGGAAGAGCCCCCACTGGCAGTTGTCCGGGATCGCCGGCGTGCGGTCGAGGATCTCGTAGATCGGTGTCGCGTCCTCCCGCCGCACCGCCATGAACATCCGCGGCATGACCGGGAAGTGGAACGCCATCTGGCACTCGTCGCCCTCGCCGAAGTACTGGACGACGTCCTCCGGCCACTGGTTCGCCTCGGCGAGCAGCAGCCGGTCGGTGTAGCGCGAGTCCACCTCCGCGCGGATCCGCTTGAGGTACTCGTGTGTCTCGGGGAGGTTCTCGCCGTTCGTGCCCTCCCGCTCGAAGAGGTACGGCACGGCGTCGAGCCGGAAGCCGTCGATGCCGAGGTCGAGCCAGAAGCGCAGGACCTCGAGCATCGCCTCCTGCACCTCGGGGTTGTCGTAGTTGAGGTCCGGCTGGTGGTGGAAGAAGCGGTGCCAGTAGTACTCGCCGCGCAGCTGGTCGAGCGTCCAGTTCGAGGGCTCGCTGTCGATGAAGATGACGCGCGCCTCGGGATAGCGCTCGTCCGTGTCGGACCAGACGTACCAGTTGCCCTTGGGGCCGTCCCGGTCGGCCCGCGACTCCTGGAACCACGGGTGGTCGGCCGAGGTGTGGTTCATGACGAGGTCGGCGATCACCCGCATCCCTCGCTGGTGCGCCTGCTCGACGAACTCGCGAAAGTCCTCGACCGACCCGTAGTCCGGATGGAGGCCGAAGAAGTTCGAGATGTCGTAGCCGCCGTCGCGCAGCGGGGACTCGTACATCGGCAGCAGCCAGAGGCAGTCGACGCCGAGCCACTCGAGGTAGTCGAGCTTGTCGATCAGGCCGCGGAAGTCGCCCGAGCCGTCGTCGTTCCCGTCGAAGAACCCACGGATGTGGATCTCGTAGAAGACGGCCCGCTTGAACCACAGCGGATCCCGCTCGAACCACTGCTCAGACATGGCTCCTCAGGACACGGCCGGAACCTGGTTCCGGACGTGGCTGGACGGGACGCGGCCTTGCGCTCGTCGACCACAGCCCGAAGCCGTTGTACCAGGTTCCGACATGGCTCCTCCGGACACGTCCGGTACCAGGTACCGGACGTGGCTTCTTGGGACGTGTCCTCATGCTCATGCGCCGATTCTCAACACGTGGCTTCGACCCGGGTCGAGCTTGATGTAGTTGCGCCCGATCCGCCATGTCCACCTCTCGTCCGTCAGCAGGTCGCGCACCGGATAGGCGGGAGGCAGCCCCGTCGAGACCGGCAGGACGCACACTCCGACCTGCGGTGACTGCGGGTCGAGGTTGACGACCGTGACGACGCGGTTCTCCCCTCGCTGCTTGAGGAAGGCGAAGAGCTGCTCGTTCTCGGTCTCGAGGATCGTGAGCGGGTCGAGCCACTGGAGCGCCTCGTTCTCGCGCCGCGCCGCGTTGAGCCTGGCGACGAGCGGCAGCAGCGGCCCGTCGAGCTTCCGCCGCTTGAGCTCATACTTCTCCGAGTTGAGGTACTCCTCCGAACCGGGACGCACGGGCACGTCCTCGCACTGCTCGAAGCCCGAGTAGATGCCGTAGGAGGGAGAAAGCGTCGCCGCGAGCACGAGCCTCGCCTCGAACGCGGGACGGCCGCCGCTCTGGAGGTACTCGTGGAGGATGTCCGGCGTGTTCACGAAGCAGTTCGGCCGGTAGAAGTCGCGCCACTCGAGGAGCTGGCCGAGGAACTCGAGCAGCTCCCAGCGCGTGTTCTTCCACGTGAAGTACGTGTAGCTCTGCGCGAAGCCGGCCCTGGCGAGCGTCGTCATCGGCGCCGGCCGCGTGAAGGCCTCCGCCAGGAAGATCACGTCCGGATGCTCGCGCCGAACCTCGCCGATCAGCCACTCCCAGAACGGCACCGGCTTCGTGTGCGGGTTGTCGACGCGGAAGACCGTCACCCCGCAGTCGACCCAGTGGAGGACGACGTCGAGCAGCGCCTGCCAGAGCCCGCTCCAGTCCTCGCTCGCGAAGTCGACGTTGTAGATGTCCTGGTAGCGCTTCGGCGGGTTCTCGGCGTACTTCAGCGTCCCGTCGGGACGGCGGAAGAACCACTCGGGATGCTCCTTCAGCCACGGGTGGTCCGGCGAGCACTGGATCGCGAAGTCGAGGGCGATCTCGATCCGGTGCTCTCGCGCCTCGGCCACGAGGGCGCGAAGCTCCTGCTCGTTGCCGAGCGCCGGGTCGATCGCGTCGTGCCCGCCCTCCTCGGAGCCGATCGCCCACGGGCTGCCGACGTCGCCGGCCGCGGCCGTCTCGGCGTTGTTGCGTCCCTTGCGGTTCGTGTGGCCGATCGGGTGGATCGGCGGGAGGTAGAGGACGTCGAAGCCGAGCTCGGCGAAGTGCGGCAGCTGCGTGCGGACGCCCGCGAAGCCGCCCCACGAACGCGGGAAGAGCTCGTACCACGAGCCGAAGCGGCCGAGGACGCGGTCGACGTCCACCTCGTACGTGCCCGACCACGCCTTCTCCGAGCGCGCGCCCGCCGGCGCCGCGAGGGCCGCCTCGACCGTCAGCTCCTCGTCGCCGAGCAGCACGCCGCCCTCCGACAGCTCACCCGAGAGATCGCTCTGATCTGCGGCGACCTTGCGCCGCAGCTCCTCCTGGAACGACGCCACGCGGTCGACCCAGGCCTCGATGCGGAAGCTCCAGATGCCCGGACGGTTCACGTCGAACGAGCCGGCCCAGACGTCGTTGCCGAGCGGTTCCAAAGGCGACTCGGCCCAGCGCGTCGCGTCGGGCCCGCGATGGCGGACCGCCGCACCGAGCGTCTCGTGGCCGTCGCGGAAAATCCGGGCGGTCACCTCGACGCGGTCGCCGACGGTGCGCTTGACCGCGTAGCGGCCGCAGTCGACCTGCGGCGCGACCTCCTGGATCTGGACACGCGGCGGAGCCGTCTTCGGGATCGACACGTGCGAAGTCTCACTGATGAGGCAGGATCAAAACGTGGAGCTCGCACGCTCGGCCGGCATCCTCCTCCACCCGACGTCGTTGCCGTCGGGGAATCTCGGCCGCGACGCGTACCGGTTCGTCGACTGGCTCGCGGCCGCCGGCCAGTCGTGGTGGCAGGTTCTGCCGCTCGGGCCGCCGGACGAGTTCCGCTCGCCGTACCGGTCGCCGTCCGCCTTCGCTGCCTCCCCGCAGCTCCTCGCACGGCCGGACGCGCGGGTCACCGCCGGCGAGGTGGAGGACTTCCTCGCGCGCCATCCCTTCTGGGCCGGGAGCTGGGCGAGCTTCGCCGGCGAGGGTGCGACCGCCGACCAGGTGCGCTTCGAGCGGGAGTGGGGCGCGCTGCGCGATCACGCGGCCGAGCGCGGCGTACGGCTGATCGGCGACCTCCCGATCTACGTCTCGGACGAGGGCGCTGACCTCGCCGGCTGGCCCGAGCTGTTCACGCGACGCGAGATCGCCGGCGCGCCGCCCGACGCGCTCAATGCGACCGGCCAGCGCTGGGGAAACCCGCTCTACGACTGGCCGGCACATCGCGCGACCGGCTACCGCTGGTGGCGCGAGCGCCTCCGCCGGACCTTCGAGCTCGTCGACCTCTGTCGCATCGACCACTTCCGCGGATTCGTCTCCTACTGGGCGATCCCCGCCCGGAACGCGACGGCGAAGAGCGGACGGTGGCGCCCCGGCCCCGGCGCCGAGCTCTTCCGTGCCCTCGAGCGCGAGCTCGGCGACCTGCCGCTCATCGCGGAGGATCTCGGCCACATCACGCCGCCGGTCTACCGGCTGCGGGACGAGTTCGGCCTGCCCGGCATGGTCGTCCTCCTCTGGGCCTTCAGGGGCCGTGCTCGCAGCCCGCACCGGCCCGAGAACCACCGCCCCAACTCCGTCGCCTACACGAGCACGCACGACACCGACACGACGGTCGGGTGGTTCGCGGGGCTCAGGCGGCGGGAGCAGGTCGCGACCGGCCTCGATCCGGACGAGCCGCACTGGAGCCTGATCGAGCTCGCCTACGGGTCGCGTCCCGCGCTCACGATCGTCCCCGCGCAGGACGTGCTCGGGCTCGGCAGCGAGGCGCGGATGAACCGGCCGGGGATGACGAAAGGGAACTGGGGCTGGCGGCTCGAGCGAGGCACGCTGACTCCGGCGCTCGCGAGGCGGCTGCGCAGCCTCGCCGAGCACCACGGCCGGATCTAGCGCGCCCGCAGGCGCCAGATGGGCGCGAGCACGGGATCGGTGAGCCGCTGCACGTGGCGCACGAGCAGCGCGACCGCCGGCCGGGCCAGCCACGCGACGACGAGCGCTGAGCCGAGCCCGACGAGGAATCCGGCGCCCACGTCTCCCGGGTAATGGGCGCCGATGAAGAGCCGCCCGACCGAGATCACGAGCGCGAGGAAAAGGAAGATCGCGCCCCCGAGCACGTCGAACGCGAGCACCGCGAACGCGATGGCGAACGTCGCGCTCGCGTGGTCGCTCGGGAACGAGGCGTCGTGCGAGCCGATCCACGGGTGCGCGATCCGATGCGCGAGGTACGGGCGCTGCCGGTCCCAGATCTCCGACGAGATCAGGCGGTTGACTCCGAGGGCCAGCGCCGCCGAGCCGAGCCCGCCGACCGCGGCGAGCTTCCACTTCGTGCTGCCGCCCGGCCGTGCCAGCAGCCAGAGGCCGACGGTGATGACGACCATGACCGGGATGCTGACCTTCTCGATGTCCGAGAACACCGTCCCGATCGCATGGTGGTCGAGCGAGACGTCGTAGATCGCTTTGTAGAGACGCCAGTCCACCGTCGGAGAGTTCTAGCTGACCGGATGTGACGCGTCGGTGAACTCGCGGAACTCGGCGGTCAGCAGATAGGCCGTCTGCTCGCCGATGTCGACGGCGCGGTCGCCGATCCGCTCGATCGTTCGCGCCACCACGACCATGCGCAGGCCCCACTCCCGGAGCTCGGGCGCCGCCATCACGTCGACGAGGCGCTCCACGAAGCGGCGGTTCGCGCGGTCGATGAGCTCGTCGAGCTCGACGAGGCTCTCCGCCCCCGCGAGGTCGCGTTGGCTGAACGAGTCCAGCGCGACGCGGAGCATCTCCTCCGCCCGCTCGCCCATCTCGGTCAGGACGGCGACTAGGGCGGGATCCGGCTCGGCGTCGGAGACGAGCTGCGACAGCTTCGCGATCGTCACGCAGCCGTCGGCGCTCCGCTCGAGCAGGAGATTGATGTGGAGCATGGCGAGCAGGAGGCGGAGGTCGCGCGCGACCGGTGTCTGCAGCGCCAGCAGAGCCTGGATCTGGTGCTCGATCGCGAGGAAGTGGCGATCGACCTCGTCGTCGAACGCGATCACCTCGCTCGCCAGCTCCTCGTCCCGCTCCTCGAGCGCGCGAATCGCGCCGTGCACCGCGCTCGTGACGCGCTGTCCCATCTCCTGGAGCTGGGCTTCCACCTGCTCGAGCGCGGCATCGATGGACATCGCGATCCAGGGTACAAGGTCGCCTCCGGGGACGCGCCAGCCCGTTCACCACTTCGTCTCCACCTCGCAACGGCGGCGTATCCCACCCGCCGCAGTGCTCGCCGTACGGTCGCTGCGAGCCCTGAGGAGGAGGAAAAACCAGATGCCGAAGAACGGCATGCTCATTCGCATCACCCTCGCGCTGGCGGCAGCGGCCGCCGTCTCGGCGCTCGCCGTGGCCGGCGCCGGCGCGGCGCCGGCGAAGAGCTCCGGTGGAAGCCTGACCGGCGCGGGATCGTCGCTCATCGCACCTGCGGTCGCCGTCTGGTCGCAGCTCTACAAGAACGCCACGATCAACTACGCCGCGATCGGATCGGGCGGCGGGATCGTCCAGATCTCCGCCCGCAACGTCGACTTCGGCGCCAGTGACGCCCCCCTGACGAAGAGCCAGGGAGACGGTTGCCACGGCTGCGTCCAGATTCCGTGGGCGCTGACCGCCACCTCTCCGGTTGTCAACGTCCCCGGTGTCGCCGCCGACAAGCTGCGACTGACCGGGACGGTGCTTGCGAACATCTACCTCGGCAACGTCACGCACTGGAACGACCCGGCGATCAAGCAGCTGAACCCCGGGCTCAAGCTGCCGAACACGAAGATCACGCCGGTGCATCGCAGCGACGGCTCGGGCGACACCTACGTCTTCACGAACTACCTCTCCAAGGTGAACAAGACCTGGAAGTCGAAGGTCGGCTGCGCGACGAGCGTGAGCTGGCCGACCGGAGTCGGCGGCAACAAGAACGACGGCGTCGCGGCGATCGTCAGGTCGACGCCCGGCACGATCGGCTACGTCTCCGTCGCGTACACGATCGCGAACCACCTCAGCCTCGCGAGGCTGAAGAACGCGGCCGGCCAGTACGTGCTGCCCACGATCAACACGATCGAGGCGTCGGCGCAGCTCGTGAAGTCGGCGAAGATCCCGGCGAACAACAAGATCTCGATCACGAATCCACCGAAGTCGAAGGAGTACGAGCACGCCTACCCGCTCGCGACCTTCACCTACGTGATCGTCCCGCAGAGCTCGCCGAAGGCGGCGCAGCTCAAGGCGTTCGTGACGTGGGCGCTCGGCTCGAGGGCCCAGAGCTCGATCAAGAGGCTCGTCTTCGCCCCGATGCCGAGCGTCGTGGTGAAGAAGGCGAAGTCGACGCTCGCGACGATCCACTCGTAGGAGAGGAGCGCGCCGCATGAGCACCGTCGGTGCGACCGGCGAAGCCGCCCGTCGTCCCTTCCCGGGGCGGCGGGCGCGTCTCGGCGACGTTCTCCTGCAGGGCGTCGCCGGGCTGGCCGCGCTCGGCGCGTTCGTCCTCATCTGTCTGATCGCCTACAAGGTCGTCGACGGCTCTCGGCTCTCGCTCTCGACCTTCGGGCTCGGCTTTCTCCGCCACGTCGGCTGGGACCCCGTCCACAACCGGCTCGGCGGCGCGAGCTTCCTCTTCGGCACGGCGGCGACCTCCCTCGGCGCGCTGCTCCTCGCGACGCCGCTCGCGCTCGGGATCGCCCTCTACCTCACCGAGCTCGCGCCGCGCTGGATACGCGGCCCGGTGACGGCGCTCGTCGAGACTCTCGCCGCGATTCCGAGCGTCGTGATCGGGCTCTGGGGCGTCATCGTGCTCGGCCCGGTGCTGCACGACCACGTCATGCCGGCGCTCCACTCGACACTCGGCTTCATCCCGGTCCTCGGCACGCCGAGCGCCACCGGGACAGGGATCTTCACGGCGACGATCGTGCTCACGATCATGATCCTGCCGATCGTCTCGAGCATCTCGTGCGAGCTCTTCCTCGGTGTCCCCGCCGAGCTCAAGGATGCGGCGCTCGGGCTCGGAGCCACGCGCTGGGAGATGGTTCGCGGTGTCGTCGTCCCCTACGCGCGGGGAGGTGTCGCGGCGGCGATGATCCTCGGCCTCGGCCGCGCGGTCGGCGAGGCGATCGCCGTCGCGCAGGTGATCGGCGGGGTCGACAACCTCGTGAGCTGGAACCTCTTCAACGGCGGCAACACCCTCGCGGGCAAGATCGCGCTCGAGTTCCAGAGCTCGACATCGAGCCTCGAGACGTCCTCGCTCTTCTACCTCGCGCTGATCCTGCTCGTCTTCTCGCTCGTCATGAACGTCTTCGCGCAGGTGGTCGTGCGCCGCGTGGCGAGAAGGCAAGGACTGGTGGCGCGATGAGGGCGGCGGATCTCGGCATGCTGCAGCGCCCGAACGACCGGCTGAGGCGGCGCCGTGCCGTCAATCGCGGCATGGAGCTTCTCGCCTGGCTCGCCGCGGCGATCGCCGTCGCGATCCTCGGCATCGTCGTCTGGTCGGTGGCGAAGCGCGGCGCGAGCGAGCTCAACCTCGACCTGCTCACGAAGCCGCCCGTTCCGTTCGCCATCGGACCCGTCCAGCAAGGGCTCGCGAACGCCTTCGCGGGCAGCCTCGTGATCGTCGGCCTCGCGACCGCGATGGCGCTGCCGGTCGGGATCCTCGTCGCGATCTACGTGAACGAGTTCGCGCCGCGCCCGATCCGGCTCGGCGTCGGGCTGACGCTCGACGTCCTGAACGGCATCCCGTCGATCGTGATCGGCATCTTCGTCTTCGGGCTGCTCGTGGTGGGACACGGACAGAAGGGCTGGGTCGGCGCGTTCGCGCTGGCCGTGCTGATGCTCCCCCTCGTCGCGCGCTCGATGATCGAGGTGCTCGCGCTCGTGCCGGGCTCGCTCCGCGAGGCCTCGCTGGCCCTCGGCGTGCCCCGCTGGCGGACGACCCTGGGGATCGTCCTGCCGCAGACGGTCGGCGGAGTCGTCACGGGCACGGTGCTCGCGGTCGCCCGGGTGGCCGGCGAGACCGCGCCGTTGCTGTTCACGTCGTCGATCGTCGGCAACCAGACCAGCTGGAATCCAGGCCATGCGCTCCAGTCCATTCCGGTCGCGATCTTCGAGCTCTCCGAGCAGCCGGATCCGGCCGACCACGCGCGGGCGTGGGCCGCGGCGTTCGTGCTGTTGCTGTTCATCCTCTTCGCGAGCCTCAGCGCCCGCTGGCTTGCGACCCGTAGTCGCCGCAAGATCGGGCGCGCCGGCAGATGAGGGAGACGAAGGGAGTGTCCGTGTCCGTGTCGAGTGCGATCGAGCGCGCCGTGCGCGTCGAGACGAAGCGTGAGCCGCTGCCTCCGCGCGAGCGGCTCCAACAGGTCTTCGAAATCGAGGACCTGACCGCTGTCTACGGCTCCAATCCGGCGCTGAAGGACGTCTCGATGGAGGTCTACAAGAATCTCGTCACCGCGGTCATCGGGCCGTCGGGCTGCGGCAAGAGCACGTTCATCCGCTGCCTGAACCGGATGAACGACCTCGTGCCGGGCTTCCGCCAGACGGGGACGATCCGCTACCACGGCCAGGACATCGCCGCGAAGGACGTCGACCCGGTGGCGGTGCGGCGGACGATCGGGATGGTCTTCCAGCGGCCGAACCCGTTCCCGAAGTCGATCCAGGACAACGTCGCCTGGGGGCTGAAGGTGCTCGGGATGAAGGACAACCTTCCGGAGCGCGTCGAGCGGGCGCTGACGCAGGCCGCTCTGTGGGACGAGGTCAAGGACCGGCTCAAGGCGAGCGCGCTCTCGCTCTCGGGCGGGCAGCAGCAGCGCCTCTGCATCGCGCGCGCCATCGCGGTCGAGCCGGACGTGGTGCTGATGGACGAGCCGGCGTCGGCGCTCGACCCGATTGCGACCCAGGCGATCGAGCAACTCGTCCACGAGCTGAAGAGCGAGTACTCGTTCGTAATCGTGACGCACAACATGCAGCAGGCGGCGCGCGTCGCCGACATGACGGCGTTCTTCTCGATCTCGCGAGGCGATGAGGGCGAGCGCTGGGGCGAGCTCATCGAGTACGACGCGACGGAGAAGCTCTTCACCGCCCCGTCCGACAAGCGGACGGAGGACTACGTCACGGGCCGTTTCGGCTGACCCGGCCCTGTCTTTCCTAGTGACAAAGTGTTACTAGGTGCCTCGGGAGCGCCCATTCCTCCGCGTTCGCACCGGCCGGCCGGGACACCGTCCAACTAAGTAACAAGCTGTTACTAGGTGAGTGGAGCTCCGACCTCGGGGACGGGCCGGGTGGGGGGGAAGCGCGCTCTGATCGTCAGGCCTTCGCGTAGCGCGCTCGTCGCGTCGACCTCGCCGCCGGCGGCCGTGACCACGTGCTTCACGATCGCCAGGCCCAGCCCCGTGCCCCGGCTCGTGCGCGCCTGGTCTCCCCGGTAGAAGCGCTCGAAGAGCCGTGGCAGGTCGGCCGTCCCGACTCCCCTCCCGTCGTCCGACACGGTGAGGAACGCGCCTTCCGGCGACTCGGACAGCTCGACGACACACCGCGTCTCCGGGCCTGCGTAGCGGAGGGCGTTCGCGAGCAGGTTCTCGACGACGACGCGCAGCATCCGGGGCCGCAGGGGCAACTCGACGTCGCCGCTCACGCGCACCTCGAGTTCGACCTGCGCATGATTCGCGCGCTCCGCGAGCGAGGCGACGACCTCCGCGACGATCGGCTGCGCCCGGGTGCGACCGAGCGCGACGACCTCCCGGCCCGTCTCGAGCTCGCCCAGAAAGAGGACGTCGTCGATCAGCTCCCGCGCCTGCTCGACCTCCTGCGTCGCCTTCTCCATCAGTCCGCCGACGTCGGCGCCGGGCAATGCGGCGCTCTCGAGGAGCGCGAGCAGGCGCGCGAGCGGCGTCCGCAGCTCGTGTGAGACGGCCGCAGTGAAGCCGGCCCGCAGCTCCTGGTAGGCGGGCAGCTCCGGCGCGGCCTCGAGGAAGAGGACCAACACCTCCGGATGAGCGGCGACCCGCTCCTCGTCGAGCCGTCCGCCGGCCTCGACGCCGCCGAGAGCTCTTGCCGCCCGGTCGCTGACCGCGACCACGCGCCGGTCGCTGTCGAGGACGACCAACGGCTCCCCGCAGCTCTTCACCACAGCCCGTGCGCGATCCTCGTTCACCACCTCTTCACCATGCGTCTACCCTTCGCCTACCCGGTCGCGGCCGATAATGAGTGAACCATGCCCAAGGTTCTGATCGTCGAGGACGACGAGGTGATCGCGCAGGGGATGGTTCGCCACCTCGGCGCAGCGGGCTTCGACCCGGTCGCGGTGGGAAACGGCAGCCAGGGCCTCGCGCGCCTGCGCTACGAGAAGCCGGACGTCTGCGTGCTCGACCTCATGCTCCCGGGCGTGGACGGCTGGAAGCTGATCGAGACGGCACGCAGCGAGGGGATCGGGACGCCGATCGTTGTCGTCTCGGCCCGTGGGACGGAGCACGACCGGGTGCACGCCCTCGAGATCGGGGCCGACGACTACCTCGTCAAGCCGTTCTCCATGAAGGAGCTCGTGGCACGTGTCACGGCGGCGTCCCGGCGGGCGCTGCGTCGGGAGGAGACGCCCCGCGGGGAGCCGATCGAGATCGAGGAGCTGCGGATCGACCCGCTCGAGGTGCAGGCGTACGTCGACGATCGCAGCGCCGAGCTGACGCCCACCGAGTTTCGCCTCCTGTACCAGCTCGCCCTCGACCGCGGCCGCGTCGTGACCCGCGACGAGCTGCTGCAGAAGCTCTGGGGCCGGCGCGAGTCGCACCGCGACCGGACGGTGGACGTCTTCGTCCGCCGGCTCCGCGAGAAGGTGGATCGCCCGGCGTCCACCCACACGTTCATCCAGACGCGATACGGCGTCGGCTACCGGCTCGAGCCGGTGGCTAAGGCGTAGCGGCGCCAGACCTGCCCGACTACGGCAGGTCCGGTTCGTACCGCTCGGGGCGCAGCCCGGTCTCGACCTCGCGCCTGCCGTCCGCCTCGTAGACGACATCCACGCTCTCGTGCCGGCGGTACGTGCCGGCGATGCCGAGCCACATCGACGCCCAGCGCCAGAAGCCGAGCCGCCCTTCCTGCGCGAGCGGGCGCGGGAAGACGAGCGATCGTCCCTCCAGCTCGAAGTCCCTCCCCGCGACCTGCCGGACGCCGCTCACGTAGACCTCGAAGGCGGGCGGCACATGCTCCGGCAGTTCGATCCGCGTGCGCTCGGACACGTTCATAGAATGCCTCCCGGGTGCGCCGCAAGCTGCCGACAGTCGTTCTTGCCGTGCTGCTCGCGCTCGCGACGGCGGGCGTCGCCGCAGCCTCGAACGGCGGCTTCACCCCGGTGCAGCCCGCCTCGCCGAACGCGCACCACATCCAGAGCGCGTACTACCTGATCCTCGGCTTCACGTCAGCGATCTTCGTCCTCGTCGAGTCGCTGCTCGTCGTCTTCATCTGGAAGTACCGGAGCCGCGGGCGTAGCCGTGCGGTCGAGGGCGCGCAGGTGCACGGGCACACCCGCCTCGAGCTGATCTGGACGGCGTTCCCGGTCGTGATCCTCGCGGTCATCGCCGCTTTCGTCTTCTACGAGCTGCCGAGCATCGACTCGGCGCCGGCCGCCGCGGACCCGATCCACATCACGGTCGAAGGCCACCAGTACTACTGGCAGTTCGACTACCCGAACGGCGCGCGCTCGATCGGGAAGCTCGTCGTTCCGACGGGGGCCGTCGTCGATCTGAAGGTCGTCTCCCCGGACGTCATCCACAGCTGGTGGATCCCTGCGCTCGGCGGCAAGGTGCAGGCGATCCCCGGCCGCGTCAACCACACCTGGTTCCGGGCGGACAAGGCAGGCACGTTCTCGGGCCAGTGCGCGGAGCTGTGCGGCGTCTTCCACGCCTCGATGCTCGGGACCGTGGCGGCGAAACCGGCGAGCTCCTACCACGCCTACATCACGCAGATCGGGCCGGCGACCATCGGACAGCAGGAATGGAGCGGTGTCTGCGCGACGTGCCACGGGAACCTCGGGCAGGGCGGCTACGGCCCGAACATCAGCAGCAGCACGCTCCTCAACTCGCGGTCGTCGCTTCTCGGCATCCTGCGCAACGGGCTCGACACGTCGCGGGCCGGAGCGATGCCGCCCGTCGGCGACACGTGGACGCAGGCGCAGATCTCGGCTCTCGTCGCCTATGTGAAGAAGCACATCTACAAGGCCGCGCCCGCGGGAGGCACGAGTGGCGGCTAGGTCGGAAGCGGTCTATCCGGTCGGCTGGAAAAGCGGTCGCGTGGCGAGCTGGCTCGTCACCGTCGACCACAAGCGGATCGGGATCCTGTACATCGCGACGTCGCTCATGTGGTTCGTCGCGGGCGGGATCCTCGCACTGCTCATGCGCTCGCAGCTGGCGACGCCGGGCGAGCACTTTCTGACGAAGAACTCGTACAACGAGGTCATGACGATGCACGGGACGACGATGATCTTCCTCGTCGTCATCCCGATCCTCGCCGGCTTCGCGAACTTTCTCGTGCCGCTGATGATCGGAGCGCGGGACATGGCGTTCCCGCGGCTGAACGCGCTCTCGTACTGGCTCTTCCTGCTCGGCGGGATCGTCCTCTGGCTCAGCTGGTTCGCCAAAGGCGGCGCGGCGCACGCGGGCTGGTGGTCGTACCCGACGCTGTCCGAGAACTTCCCCTTCGCGAGCCCGGGTCACGGCCAGGACTACTGGATCCTCAGCATCCACATCCTCACCCTCTCGTCGCTGCTCGGCGCGATCAACTTCATCGTCACGATCCACAACATGCGCGCGCCCGGCATGACGTGGATGCGGATGCCGCTCTTCGTCTGGGCGATCGAGACGTACGCGATCGTCCTGCTCGTCGCGCTGCCGGCCCTGTCCGCGGCCGTGACGCTGCTGCTGCTCGACCGCACCGTCGGGACGCACTTCTTCATCCCGTCGCACGGCGGGAGCATCCTGCTCTACCAGCACATGTTCTGGTTCTTCGGCCATCCCGAGGTCTATGTCATGGTGCTGCCCGTCTTCGGGATGATCTCGGAGATCCTGCCGGTCTTCTCCCGCAAGCCGATCTTCGGCTACAAGGCCGTCGCGTTCTCGACGCTCGGGATCGCGTTCTTCTCGATGCTCGTGTGGGCGCACCACATGTTCACGACGGGGATGCCGGTCGGGCTCGACTCGTTCTTCATGATCTCGTCGATGGTGATCGCCGTCCCGACCGGGATCAAGATATTCAACTGGATCGCGACGACCTGGCGCGGAAATCTGATCTTCGACACGCCGATGCTGTTCGCGCTCGGCTTCATCGCGCTCTTCACGATGGGCGGCCTGTCCGGGATCTTCCTCGCAGCCTTCCCCGTGGACTGGCAGTTGAACGACTCGTACTACGTCGTCGCGCACTTCCACTACGTGCTGTTCGGCGGCTCGGCGTTCGGCTTCTTCGGCGGTCTCTACTACTGGTGGCCGAAGATGTTCGGGCGGACGCTGGACGAGCGCCTCGGCAAGTGGCACTTTTGGCTCTTGTTCGTCGGCTTCAACCTGACCTTCCTGCCGCAGCACATGCTCGGTCTGCTCGGGATGGCGCGGCGGATCTACACGTACCACCACGGCGGCTTGTGGGAGGCTTACAACCTCATGTCGTCGATCGGCTCCGGCGTGATGGCGCTCGCGGTTCTCGTCTTCCTCGTGAACATCTGGCAGGCGCACGTGCTTCGCAAGGGCGTCCGCGCGGGGAACGACCCGTGGCTTGCGGACACGCTCGAGTGGTACACGACCTCGCCGCCTCCGGCGCACAACTTCGACTCCGTCCCGTACGTGACGAGCGCGCGGCCGTTGCGTGATCTGAGGCGGCGGCTCGCGGAGCAGGCGCAGTGAGGACCGAGCTCGCGCCGGGTCCCTGGCTGCGCCTCTCGGCGCTCGTCGCCGCGGGTGGGACGCTGCTCGCGGTCGTCTCCGGCGCCGAGAACCTCGGCACCGCGCACCGGCTGCTCGCCGCGCTCGTCGCGCCGCCGCTCGCCGCGCTCATCGTCTCGGCCTGGTACGCGCACCGGCGGCTCGTGCCCGCCGCGCTCGCCGCGTCCGCACTGTTCGCCGGCGCCGCCGCGGTGCCGGCACCGCATGCGCACTCCGGGCTCGCGGCCTTCGCGCTCGCGGCGCTCGTGATCGTCGTCGCGGAGAGCTTCCGCGGCGAGCGGGTTCCCTGGGGGAGCTGGCGCGACTACGTGATGCTGACGAAGCCGCGGATCATGTCGCTGCTCCTGGTCACGGGCTTCTGCGGGATGATCGCCGGCGCCCGTGGCTGGCCGGGGACGGGGCTGGCCGTCGCCGCGATGAGCGGGCTCGCGCTCGCCTGCGGCGGCGCCTCGGCGCTGAACCACGTCCTCGACCGCGACATCGACCCGCTGATGGGGAAGCGCACGCGCTCGCGGCCGGTGGCGTCGGGCCGCGTGGCGCCGAGCCGTGCGCTCGAGTTCGGTCTTGCGCTCTCCGCGTTCTCCTTCGTCCTCCTTGCGAGCACGGTCAACGTGCTGACCGCGGTGCTCGCGCTCGTCGGGAACCTCTTCTACGTCCTCGTCTACACCCGCTGGCTGAAGCGCTCGACGCCGCAGAACATCGTGATCGGCGGGGCCGCCGGCGCCGTGCCGCCGCTCGTCGGCTGGGCGGCCGCGACGGGACATGTCGGCTTCGCCGCGCTGCTCCTTTTCGCGATCGTCTTCGTCTGGACACCGCCGCATTTCTGGGCTCTCGCGCTCTTGATCAAGGACAGCTACGCGAACGCGCGCGTGCCGATGCTGCCCGTGGTGCGCGGCGAGCGGACGACGGCGCGGCAGATCGTCGTCTACTCGCTCGTGCTCGTCGGTGCGACGCTGCTGCCATGGGGATGGGGCGGCGCCGGCCCGCTCTACGTCGTCTGCGCCCTGGCTCTCGGCGCCGTGTTCGTCTGGCTCGCCGAGCGCCTGCGGCGTGACACGACGCCGCGCCGCGCGGCGCTCCTCTTCCACTACTCGCTCCTCTATCTCGCGCTGCTCTTCGCGGCGCTCGCGGTCGACGCAGTGATCGGCTGATGGATTCCGAGCTCGCCCGGCGCAACGTCCGACTCGGTTGGATGCTGTTCGGCGTCTTCGTGCTCCTCTTCGCCGGCACGGTCGGAATCGCGCTGCTCTACCTCCACTTCCAGTAATGGACGGCATCTGGCTGGCGCGTCCGGACGCGGCGGGTGCGGTCGAGCCGGTGGCGGTCAAGGACCTGCTCGACACCGCGAGCCTGACGACGACGTACGGCTCGGCGCTGTTCGCCGACCACGTCCCAGTTGCGGACGCGGAGACAGTGCGGCTGCTCCTGGCGGGCGGCTACGCCGTCGCCGGCAAGACGAACCTCCACGAGTTCGCGTACGGGATCTCGTCCCAGAACCCGCACTACGGCACGGTTCCGAATCCCGTCGCACCCGGGCGGCTCGCGGGCGGCTCGAGCGGGGGGTCGGCGGCCGCGATCGCCTCGGGCGAAGTGGAGCTTGCGGTCGGGACCGACTCCGCAGGCTCGATCCGGATCCCGGCGGCGTGGTGTGGCTGTGTCGGCTTCAAGCCCTCGCACGGCCTCGTCTCGGCCGAGGGGTGCTTCCCACTCGCTCCGACCTACGACGTCGTCGGGCCGATGGCGTCGTCGGTGGAGGGCTGCGAACGGCTCATGCGGACGCTCGCCCCGGGGTTCGAGCCCGTGGAGCTCGCGTCGCTCGAGGAGCTCGAGGTCGGGGTGGCGTGGCTCGATCGAGCCGAGCCGCTGGTGCGTGAGCGGGTGGCGGCGGCGGCCGCGCTGTTCCCGCGCCGGCGCGAGATCGAGCTGCCGCTCGGGCCGGCGAACCGCGCGGACTTCATGCGTGAGGCCGCGGACGTCCATCGCGCGCTCTTCTCGGGGAACGAGGAGCTGTACGGGGACAACGTCCGCGGCAAGATCGAGGCGTGCCTTCGCGTCACCGACGGCGAAGCGGCCGCGGCGGAGCGCGAACGCGCCGAGTACCGTGAGCGCGTTCTCGACGCGGTCGGCGGGCTCGATCTCGTCGTGACGCCGACCGTGCCCTTCGTCGCGCCGCCGGCCGACGTCGACGAGCTCGACATCCGTGCGGGGGCGATCTCGCTCACGTACCCATTCAGCGCGCTGGGCTGGCCCGCGCTCGCGTTGCCGTGCGGCGTCGCGGAGCAGGGCCTACCGGTCTCGGTGCAGCTCGCGGCCCCGACGGGCGCAGACGCCCGAGTCCTGGCCTCCGGCCGCCTCCTCGCCTCCGCACTCCCCCGCCTCGAACGGACAGAGCTTTCCTTGTAACAAACTGTTACTTGCGCGGCTCGCGGTCACGAAGCCGGGGCGCCGGCGGTTCGAAGACGCGGAGGAGAAGCGCCTCCGGCGGACTGACCCGAAAGGCCACGTTCAGGGCGACGGTGGAGACCGGCGGAGGGCCCTGCCGGCGAAGCCGGCGAGCCGTGTGGACGAGCGTCCTAACCCGCTCGTAACTCGGCCTGTGGAGCCCCATCTCGGCCGCGGCGCGGCCGACGCACCGGTTCATCTCGGCGATCGGAACCGTGCGCCGCGACTGCTGTTCGATCTCGTCGAGCAAAGGTCGTGGAAGCCGCGGCGCGAAGGAGAGCACGTCGCGAGCATCGCGCGCCGGGCGTCAGGTAACCGAAACGGCTTCGCGCCGGAAACGCAACACGGCAGCTAGTAACACTTTGTTACAAGGAAGGACCTGGCCCTAGGAGCCGGGCGGCGAGGTGGTGGCGGCTAGGACGGAGGCTTCGTAGACCGGGTCGGGGGTGAAGCGTTCCAACTCGTCGGAGAGGACGTCGCTCGGGGCCGGCGGGTCGCCCGGGGGGAGCGGCACCGCCTCTCCGTCGAGCGTGACACCCTCCAGCCGCTCCGCGGGGTCGTGCTCGACCGCGATCTCCTCCCGGCCGAGCCGCGAGCGAAGCCAGCCGCAGAGGAGCCACGCCTGGGCGGCCGTCCCGCGCACCCGCATCGTCCGGACATCCTCGATCGCCGGCCAGAGCGTGGCCAGGTGCTCCCGCCAGCGCGAAGTCCGCGCCCACGCGATGTCCGACGCGGCGCACAGCTGAAAGAGCTCTGCGAGCCGGCGGTACGAGCCGGGCACATCGTCCCACTCGGTCGAGTCGACGATCAGCCGGTCGGTGACGCCGACGAGCTGCTCGAGCTCCGGCGCATCCCACGGCGGCTCGCCGCGCCAGCGCAGGAACACGGGCAGGTCGGAAATGAGGAGCGGCTCGACGATGCTCGCCGGCGCCGCCGCCCGCGACCCGCGCAACGTCAGCTCGACCACCTCGGTCACCAGCCCGCGGTCGGTGTCGGGCACCTCCCAGCGCTCGACCTCGGCCTGCGCGTCGATCCGATTGTCCTGTGCGTCCGGCTCGGGGTAGAGGAGGATCGTCCGCGACGGGTGTCGTTCGGCCATGCCCTCGAGCGCCGCGCGCGCGGGCCCGACCCACGCCGGAGGCACCCACGCGAGGTGCGTCATCACCGACGTCCGCATGCTCGCGGACTCCGCCGCCGCCTGCGCCCGCAGCCGGGCGAGCGCCGTGTCCACGTCGGCGAGGCACACGTCCTCGCCGAACCACGTGAGCTCCTTCAGTGTCGACGCCACGCCCGGCCGTCCCGGTGCAGGAGCTCGTCGGCGCTCGGCGGCCCCCACGACCCCGCGGGATAGTTCGGGAACGCGGACTTGTCGCGCTGCCATGCGGCGACGATCGAGTCGACGAGCAGCCACTGCTCCTCGACCTCGTCCGCGCGCGTGAACAGCGTCGAGTCGCCGAGCATCGTGTCGAGGATGAGCCGCTCGTACGCCTCCGGCATTCCCGTCCGGAACGCGCCGCCGTAGAGGAAGTCCATGTGGACGGTGCGGATGGACATCCCCTGCCCCGGCACCTTCGCGCCGATCGCGAGCGACACGCCCTCGTCGGGCTGGACGTGGACGACGAGCACGTTCGGACGCAGTCCCTCGGCGGCGCTTTCCTCGAACGGCGGGTGCGGAGCCTCCTTGAACTGGATCGCGATCGTCGTCTCGTGCCGCGCGAGCCGCTTGCCCATGCGCACGTAGAAGGGCGTGTCCGCCCACCGCCAGTTGTCGACGTAGAGCTTGGCCGCGACGTACGTGTCGGTCATCGAATCGGGCGCGACGCCCGCCTCCTCGCGGTACGCGACGACCTCCTCGCCCTCGACGAACCCGCGCCCGTACTGGCCGCGCACGACCGACTTCGGGCCCGGTGTGTGCAGCGCGCGCAGCACCTTGACCTTCTCGTTGTGCACGGAGTCGGACGTGAAGTCGATCGGCGGCTCCATCGCCGTCAGCGCGAGCAGCTGCAGGAGGTGGTTCTGGAAGATGTCCCGGATCGCGCCCGCGTGCTCGTAATAGCCGGCGCGGGCCTCGATCCCGATCGCCTCCGCGACCGTGATCTGGACGTGGTCGACGAACTGGCGGTTCCAGATCGGCTCGAAGATCCCGTTGGCGAAGCGGAGCGCGAGCATGTTCTGCACCGTCTCCTTGCCGAGGTAGTGGTCGATCCGGAAGATCTCCTCCTCGCGGAAGTACTCGAGCAGCGTCGCCGTCAGCTGCTTCGCCGACCCGAGGTCGTGTCCAAACGGCTTCTCGACCACGAGGCGCGTCCAGCCGCGGTCGTCGCGCCGCCTGCCGAGCGCCTCGACGATCGTCGGGAACGCGGGCGGCGGAACCGCGAGGTAGAAGACGTGGTTGCTGCCGAGCTCGTGCTCCTCGTCGAGCTTGGCGAGGAGGTCGTGCACCTTGTCCTCGCCGCTCGAGTCGGCGAAATCCGTCGCGACGTAGTGGAGCTGCCCCGCGAGCTCCTCCCAGACGTCTTCCCGGAACGGGTCTCGGGCGTGTTGCTTCACGGCGGACTGCATGTCCTGCCGGAACGAGTCGTCGTCGCCTTCGGTGCGCGCGACGCCGACGATCGCGAAGCGCGGCGGGAGAAGCCGCCGGACGGCGAGCGCGTAGAGCGCCGGCATGAGCTTCTTGTGCGTCAGGTCGCCGGACGCGCCGAAGATGACGAGCGTGCAGGGGTCGGGCGTCCTGCGGAGGGCGAGTCCCTCCGCGAGGGGGTTCTCCTCCTGTTTCGGCGCCGTGGCGGTCATTGCTCCGGGCTCTTCTCGAGGTGCCCGCCGAAGCCCCTTCGCATCGCGGAGAGGACACGGTTGCCCCAGTCGGCCTCGCCGCGCGAGGCGAAGCGGTCGAACAGCGAGGCGGCGAGCACCGGCGTGGGGACGCCCTCCTCGACCGCAGCCTGGACCGTCCAGCGGCCCTCACCGGAGTCGCTCACGCGACCCGCGTACTCGTCCAGGTCGGGCGTCTCGTGCAGTGCCTCGGCGGTGAGGTCGAGCAGCCACGAGGCGATCACCGAGCCTCGGCGCCAGACCTCCGTGATCGCGGCCACGTCGAGGTCGTACTGGTAGAGCTGCGGGTCGCGCAGCGGCGTCGTCTCGGCGTCGGTCTCTTGGGCGTGCTTGCCGATGTTCGCGTGTTTGAGGACGTTGAGGCCCTCGGCGTACGCCTGCATCAGGCCGTATTCGATCCCGTTGTGGACCATCTTCACGAAGTGGCCGGCGCCGGGCGGACCGCAGTGGAGCCAGCCCTGCTCCTCCGGCGCGGCGCCGCCGTCGCGGCCGGGCGTGCGGACCGCCGCTTCCATGCCTGGGGCGAGCGTCTCGAACACGGGCGTGAGCCGGCCGACGGCCTCGTCGTCGCCGCCGACCATGAGGCAGTAGCCACGCTCGCGACCCCACACTCCGCCGCTGACGCCGACGTCGACGTAATGGATGCTCCGCTCCCGCAGCTCATTCGACCGGCGCAGGTCGTCGACGTAGTAGGAGTTGCCGCCGTCGATGATCGTGTCGCGCTCCGCGAGATGCGGCGCGAGCTCGCCCACGACGGAATCCACGATCCCGGCCGGAACCATCAGCCAGACCGATCGCGGAGCGTCGAGTTGCTGCACGAGCTCCTCGAGCGACGACGCGGTCCGCGAGTCGACGTTCGGATCGAAGGTCTTGACGTCGTGACCCGCCGTCCGCAGGCGCTCGGTCATGTTCGCGCCCATGCGGCCGAGCCCGACCATGCCGAGTTGCACTAGAGGTCCTCCAATCTCACGCGCGCGACCCGCCGGCCGCGCTCCTTCAGCGTCTCGAGGTCCCCCGCCGCCTGCGCCCGGATCAGCCGCCGGAAGCCGAACGGCTTGCCGGGGATCGGCAGCTCGTCGCCCTGGTCGTCTACGACCTGGAGGAACAGCCCCGTGTTCGGGCCGCCCTTGTGCAGCTGGCCCGTCGAGTGCTGGTAGCGCGGGCCGTAGCCGTGGGTGACCACGAGACCGCTGTCCCGGCGGAGACGCGCGACGAGATCCGCGATACGCCGGTCGTTCTCGGGCGTCGGCTCGACGAATGCCTGGACACACGCGTAATCGCCTTCCTGCTTCTGCGCGAGCAGCTCCTCGACCGAGCCCTCAGACTCGAGCTCCGGCTCCGCGCCCGTCGCGAGCACCTCGTTCGTCTTGTCCTTCGCGGCCTGGACGTCCGGCTGATTGAACGGGTTGATCTCGAGATAGGTGCCGGCGACGGCGATCGCGAATTCCCAACGGAAGAACTCAGCGCCGAGCGCATACGGATCGGGAAGCTCGGGCTGCGCGCTCTGCCTGTCCGCGCCTTCCGCGGATTCGCCCGGAGCGGGGACGAGCCCCTTGCCATGCTTGCCCGTCGACTCGGCGACGAGCTGCTCGGCCCAGAGACCGAAATCGCCCGGGGCGTCGGAGATGCAGATCTTGTCGCGCCCCTCGCGCCAGCCCTCGCCGAACTGCCGGCCCAGCTCGTAACCGGGATTGCCTTCGCCCGAGCGGCAGGCCTCGCGCATCTCCTGCGCGTGCTCGAGCAGCTGTGCCGCGTCGACGCCCATCAGAACCGCGGGCACGATGCCGAACGGCGAGAGCGCCGAGTAGCGGCCGCCGATCGACGGCTCGCCCGCGAACACGGCGCGGAAGCCCCGTTCGCGCGCGAGGTGCTCGAGCTCCGACCCCGGGTCGGTGATCGCGGCGAACGCGGCGCCGCGCTTGCCGGTCCTCTCCCAGAAGTAGTCGGTGTGGGAGCGGGTCTCGAGCGTCGTCCCGGACTTCGAGGAGGAGACGAAGAGCGTCCGCCCGAGGTCGAGCTTCTCCTCGAGCGCGCGGATCGCGCGGGGATGCGTCGTGTCGAGGACGTGGAACCTTTCGACGCCGAACGTCCGTCGCAGCACCTCCGGCGCGAGCGACGAGCCGCCCATTCCGCAGACGACGACGTCGTCGACCTCCTCGTGGAGGGACTCCGCGAAGCGGCGGATGTCGTCGAGCCCTTCCTGGACGTGCAGCGGCTCGTCGAGCCAGCCGAGCCAGTGCGCCTCGTCGCTCGCAGTCCAGACCGCGGGGTCGCGCTCCCAGATTCCCTCGATGAGAGCGTCCCGGTTCACCGGCTCACGCGGCGACGGCTTCGCGCTTCGCCCGCACGCCGTCGAGCAGCTCCGCGAACGAATCGGAGAACTTCTGCACGCCCTCCTTCTCGAGCGTCGCCACGACGTCGTCGTAGTCGATCCCGACCGCCGCGAGCTGCTCGAGCAGCCTGTGCGCCTCGCCGACGCCGTCGTCGACGGTGTCGCCGCGCACCTCGCCGTGGTCCTGGAACGCCTGGATCGTCTCCTCCGGCATCGTGTTCACCGTGTGCGGGCCGATCAGCTCCTCGACGTAGAGGACGTCGCGGTACTCGGGGTTCTTCGTCGAGGTCGAAGCCCACAGACAGCGCTGCGGCAGCGCGCCCTTGCTTGCGAGCGCTTCCCAGCGCGGGCCGCTGAACACCCCTTTGTAATGCTCGTACGCGATGCGCGCGTTCGCGATCGCGAGCTTGCCGCGGAGGGCAAGTGCCTCCTCCGTCCCGATCGCGTCGAGCCGCTTGTCGGTCTCGGTGTCGACGCGCGAGACGAAGAAGCTCGCCACCGAGCGCACCTTCGCCGGGTCGCCACCGTCCTCGACGAGACGCTCGAGCCCGCGCACGTACGCCTCCATCGTCTCCTGGTGCCGCTGCAGCGAGAAGATCAGCGTCACGTTGATGCTGCGGCCGGCGGCGATGCAGTCCTCGATCGCCTGCAGGCCGGGCTGTGTCGCCGGGATCTTCACGTAGACGTTCGGCCGGTCGATCCACTCGTGCAGGCGGATCGCCTCCTTGTAGGTCGCCTCCGTGTCGTAGGCGAGGTTCGGGTCGACCTCGATCGAGACGTACCCGTCCTCGGCGTTCCCCTCGTGCACCGGGGCGAGCAGGTCGAGCGCGCTCTCGACGTCGCGCACGGCGAGGTGGAGGAAGATCTCCTTCGCATCCTGCTCCTCCTCGAGCAGTTCTTTGAGCTGCTCGTCGTACGCGTTGCCGTGCGAGATCGCCTTCTGGAAGATCGTCGGATTGGAGGTCACGCCGACGACGGCGTCCTCTTCCATCATCCGCTTCAGCTCCCCGGTCTCGAGCAGGTCGCGCGAGAGGTAGTCGATCCAGACCGACTGCCCGCGCGCGCTCAGCTGGTGGAGTCTCGATTCACCCATTCCGCATCCCTTCTTCCATCCTCTTGATCTTCTCCAGTCTGGCGACGTAACGCTCCCCTCCGTCGAACCGTGCCGCGAGAAACGTCTTCACGAGATCCGCGGCGAGGCTCGGCCCCACGACCTCCGAGCCGAGGCAGAGGACGTTCATGTCGTCGTGCTCGACCCCCTGGTGCGCGGAGTAGACGTCATGGCAGATGGCTGCCCGGATCCCGACGATCTTGCACGCGGCGACCGCGGCGCCGACGCCCGAGCCGCAGACGAGGACTCCGCGCTCGGCCTGTCCGTCCTTGAGCGCGGCGCCGAGCTCGGCGGCCTTGTCGGGATAGTCGATCCTCACCGCGTCGGTGTCCGTCCCGAGATCGACGACCTCGTGCCGCTCGTCGCGCAGCGTCGCGAGGATCGCGTCGCGGAGGTGCACCCCCCGATGGTCGAACGCGACTGCGACCTTCACGCGACGGACCGTACATAGAATCGACTTCAGTTTCCGGCACCCGGCGAAGGGAGAGGTCGAAGGCATGAACGACGTCGAGCTGTGGCGCGAGCTGGGACAGCAGCTGCGGGTGGACGCGATCCGCCCCGCGGCGAAAGCGGGCTCCGGGCACCCGACCTCGGCGATGTCGGCGGCCGACCTGATGGCCGTGCTGATGGCGAAGTACCTTCGCTACGACTTCGACAATCCGCACGATCCGCACAACGACCGGCTCGTCTTCTCGAAGGGCCACGCCTCGACGCTCCTCTACGCGATGTTCCGCGCCGCCGGCGCGATCTCGGAGGAGGAGCTGCTCACCTACCGCACCTTCGACTCCATCTTCGAGGGTCACCCGACGCCGCGGATCCCGTGGGTCGACGTCGCGACCGGCTCGCTCGGCCAGGGATTGCCGTACGCGGTCGGGATGGCGATCGCGGGCAAGCGGCTCGACCGGCTCCCGTTCCGCGTCTGGACGCTGTGCGGCGACAGCGAGATCGCCGAGGGATCGCAGTGGGAGGCGCTCGAGCACGCGGCGTTCTACGAGCTCGACAACCTCGTCGCGATCATCGACGTGAACCGGCTGGGCCAGCGCGGCGAGACGATGCACGGCTGGGATCTCGACTCCTACGCGAACCGCGCACGCGCTTTCGGGTGCCACGCGATCGAGGTCGACGGCCACGACGTCGAGGCGATCGACCGCGCCTACGCCGAGGCCCTCGACGTCTCCGGGCAGCCCGTCGTGATCGTGGCGAAGACGATCAAGGGCAAGGGCGACCCCGAGGTCGAGGACAAGAACGGCTTTCACGGCAAGGCGCTCGACCACTCCGACGAGGTCATCGCGATGCTCGGCGGCGTCCGGCACGTCCAGTTCGAGGTGGCGAAGCCGGACACGGGAGGCGCGAAGCACGAGTTCCCGGGCGGCCCGCTCGAGCTGCCGCGGTACGAGCTCGGCCAGGAGGTCGCGACCCGGAAGGCGTACGGCGACGCGCTCGCGGCGCTCGGCAAGGCGCGCGGCGACGTCGTCGCGCTCGACGGCGAGGTCTCGAACTCGACGTTCGCAGACGAGTTCCGCGACGAGATCCCCGACCGCTACTTCGAGATGTACATCGCCGAGCAGCAGATGGTCGCGACCGCGGTCGGGCTGCAGGTGCTCGGCTGGAAGCCGTTCGCGTCGACGTTCGCAGCGTTCCTCTCCCGTGCCTACGACTTCATCCGCATGTCCGCGATCAGCCGCGCGAGCTACTGCCTCTGCGGTTCGCACGCCGGCGTTTCGATCGGGGAGGACGGGCCGTCGCAGATGGCGCTCGAGGACATCGCTTCGCTCCGCGCCGTCCACGGCTCGACCGTGCTCCACCCGTGCGACGCGAACCAGACCGCGAAGCTCGTCGCGCGCATGGCCGACACCGAGGGGATCGTCTACCTGCGGACGCTGCGGCCGGCGACTCCCGTCGTCTACGGGCCGGACGAGGAGTTCGAGATCGGCGGCTCGCGGACGCTGCGGCAGGGTGACGACGTCGCGATCGTCGGCGCGGGGATCACCGTGCACGAGGCGCTCAGGGCGGCGGAAACGCTCGCGGAGGACGGGATCGAGGCGCGCGTCATCGACCTCTACTCGATCAAGCCGCTCGACGAGGAGACTTTGCGCTCGCTCGCGTGCCCGATCGTCACCGTCGAGGACCACTGGCCCGAGGGCGGGATCGGCGAGGCGGTGCTGTCGGCGCTGGCGGAGTCGGACGAGCGGCCGCCTGTCGTCCGGCTCGCCGTCCACGGGATGCCGCATTCCGGCAAGCCCGCGGAGCTGCTGGCCGAGGCCGGGATCGACGCCGACGGCATCGCGACGGCGGCCCGGAAGCTCGTCCGGGATCAGGTCAGCGCGTCGTAGACACGCTGCTGTGCGTCGCGCGCCACGCGATACGCGTCGGCGCGGTCCTCTCGCGGGTGGACGACGCCGGCGATCGGGGCGTCCGCGATCTCGTGACCGGCGCGCTCGAGCGCGAGCGCCGCCGCGCCGCGTAGCGAGGCCTCCGGCACGGCCGAGACGGCGACCGGCCGCGCGAGGGCGTCGGCCATGATCTGGATCCAGTCGGGGTCGTGGAGGAGTCCGCCTCCGGTGGCGACGACCTCCCGCAGGTCCGGCAGCAGGTCGGCGATCGCGGCGAAGCGGAACGCGACGCCCTCGTACGCGGCCTGGCGGACGTCGAGCGGCGTCGTCTCGAACGTGAGGCCGTGGATCGCGCCGCGCGCCTCGGGGTTCCAGCCGGTCGACCGCTCGCCGCCGAGGAAGGGGAGGAAGACGAGCCCGTGGTCGCGCGGGTCGCGTTCCGCGAGGGATCCCGACGAGTCGGCTAGCGTCCGCTCGAGCCAGTCGTAGAGGTTGCCGCCGTCCGAGAGCGCGCCGCCCTCGACGATCCGGCGCTCGTCGGCGCGGTAGAGGAAGAGTCCCGGCTTCGGCTGCGGCCGCTCGCTCTCGTAGAGGACGCGGAGCGCGCCCGAGGTGCCGACCATGAGCGCGGCCCGGTCGCGGCTCGTGCAGCCGGCGCCTGCGTTCGAGCACGCGGCGTCCGGCCAGAGTGGCACGTCGGCGATCCGCGGCAGCCGCTCGCGGTCGATCCCGAGGATCTCGAGCAGCTCCTCGTCCCAGTCGTGCGTCGCCAGGTCGAGCAGGCCGCTGGTCGACGCCATGCCGAGGCTCGTCTCCGGCCGGCCGCGCAGGAAGTCGGCGAACGAGACGAACGAGGCGGCGCGGCGGAAGGTCTCGGGCTCGGTCTCGGCGAGCCACGCGAGCTTCGCCGGCCAGAACGAAGGGTGGAGGAACGCCCCCGTGCGCGCGTGCGCCGCCCCGGCGTCGAGCCGCCGCGCGAGCCACTCGGCCGCGCCGGCGCTGCGCGTGTCCCGCCAGCCGAGGATCGGCGTGAGAGGGCGGAAGTCCGCGTCGACGGCGACGAGGCTATGCGCGAAGCACGAGGTCGCGTCCGGCTCCTCGTCCGCGAGCACGCGCCGGACCGCAGCCGAGACCTCGGTGGGATCGTTCGTCTCGTACTCCTCCTGTCGCAGCTCACCCGCGCGCTCGGCGCGCTCGTCGAACCGCTGAGCGCGAACCGAGGAGGAGCCGATGTCGAGCGCGAGCACGTTCATTCCTGCAACACAACGAGTCCGTCCGCGAGCCAGGCTCGCGCGCGGATGACGTTCGGGCCGTCCGGAGCGAGTCGAACCGCGTCGAGCTGGAGCTCGGTCATCAGCCGCAGCGCGGTGCGGGGATCCGGCTCGGCGAGCGCCTCCTCGATTCGCTCCGCGAGGCGTTCGGGCTTGAGCGCGAGCGGCTCCATGCGCGCGGCGAGCCGCTTCGCGGTCGGTGCGTGGACGCGGTTGAGGGCGAAGACGATCGCGAGCACGCGCTGCGCCGACTCCACGAGCCACTCCATCCGCGCGAGCGCGACGTCCTCGCGGACGAGCGTGAGCAGTCCCGCCGGCGCGAACCCGCCCCAGCGCTCGGCGGCCTTCTCGATCCGCTCCGTGGCCAGCTCGTCGGGATAGTCGGCGAGCTGCTCCTGCCAGCGTGCGAACAGGCCGCTCGTGCGGAGCGCGACGCCGTTGGCGAGCGCCTCCGCCGAGCCTCCGGCCGAGAACAGCTCCTCGGCGAGCTCCCGCGACCACCAGATCGTCTCGACCGGTTGCCCGTCGAGGTAGCCGAAGACGCGTCGCGTCGGTGTCGACGGATCGCCCCAGCTGTCACGTTCCTCGAGGCCGGCGCGGCGGGCCAGCTCGAACGCCTCCTCGAGCGAGAGCGGCGCCTCCGTGACGACGAGCATCTCGATGTCCGAGACGTCGTCGGCGAGACCGCGCGAAACGCTGCCGGTGAGGACGACCTCGATTGCCTCCGGCGGGAGCGCGTCGGCGACTCGCTGGGCTAGCGCCCGTAGCTCTTCGCTCCTCGTCGTCGCCACGCGGCGAATCTAGCCTCCTGCGTAGGCGAAGCTCGCGGCGTAGCCGCACGTGCCGGAGTAGAAGAACGTGAGCGGCCCGTCCTTCACGAGCAGCTCGTCGGCCACGAGCTCCTCACCGTCGCGGTCGTGGCCGGGGATGACGCACGTGACGGTTTCGCCGCCGGCGTAGCGGTCACGGATCCGGACGGTCACGTGGTTCCGGATGCGGAGCCACTGTCGCCGCTGCGTGTGGTCGAGCTCGATCGTGACTGGGCGCACCGCGAGCAGCTCGCTCGGCTTCCACGCCCACGGGAAGTGCGTCTCGGCGTCGCCGCCGAGCCTGCCGGTGTAGATCGCCTCCAGCGCCGCCCGCTGCTCCTCGTCCGCGCGCTCGTCGAGGTAGAGGACCCACGTCCAGGGAGAGCCGGGCTCGTCGTCGTCGTAGCGGATCGCGAGCGCGACCTTGAGCCCCGCGAGGTCGGTGCCGGCGGCGTTGCCTTCCTCGATCAGCCACGAGAGGACGCCGGTGCAGATGCCGTGGGTCGAGCGGCCGCCGGGCACGCCGTCGATCCGCCGGCAAGGGCAGATCGCGTCGCAGTTGCACGATTCGAAGTAGCTCCCGCGAATCCGCCACGTCGTAGCCACGGCCACGCGGCGAATCTACAGTGGCCTTGCGATGGCAGTGGTGATCGCCTCCAACCTCCGCAAGGAGCTCGCGGGCTCTGTCCTCTTCGACGGCGTCTCGTTCTCCGTCGAGCGCCGCGACCGAGTCGCGCTCTCCGGGCCGAACGGCGCCGGCAAGACGACGTTGCTCCGGATCCTCGCCGGCGAGACCGAGAAGCACGGCGGCGAGCTGGCGTTCGCGAAGGGAACGCGGGTGGCGTTGCACGACCAGCGGCCGCCGCTTGAGCAGGAGCTGACCCTCCGCGAGTACGTGCTCGCCGGCGCCCGCGACCTCGTCGCGCTCGAGGAGGAGCTGCGGCGGCTCGAGGACGCGATGGCGAAGGGCGACCACGCACAGGCGACCCTCAACCGCTACGCCGAGGCGCAGGCGCGGCTCGAGCACGCCGGCGGCTATGCGTGGCGCGACCGCGCGGTCTCGGTCGTGCGCGGCCTGGGCTTCGCGGAGGAGGACCTCGACCGGCCGCTGCGCACGTTCTCGGGCGGCGAGCTGACGCGCGCCTCGCTCGCGCGCGCGCTCGGCGGCGACCCTGACCTGCTCCTCCTCGACGAGCCGACGAACCACCTCGACGTCGCGAACCTGGAGTGGCTCGAGCGTGAGCTCGCCACGCTCGACGCCGCCGTCATCCTCGTCGCCCACGACCGCTGGTTCCTCGAGGCGGTGACGACCGCGACGCTCGAGCTCGAGGCGGGGCGCTCGACGTTCTTCCCCGGCCCGTGGCACGTCTGGCGGCGCGAGAAGGCGGCACGGATGCTGCACGCGCAGAAGGAGGTCGAGCGCGTCCAGGCCGACATCGTCCGGCTGGAGCGCTTCGTCGAGCGGTTCCGGTACAAGAAGAGCAAGGCGAAGCAGGCGCAGGCGAAGCTGACCCACATCGGCCGGCTCGAGCAGCAGCGCGTCGCGGTGGCAGGTGAGGTCTCGCTCCTCTCGCGGCGCACGCGCGGTCTCGGCTTCGAGTTCCTCAAGCCGGCGCGGAGCGGCCGGACCGTCGTCGAGGCCGACGGACTGGAGGTCGCGATCGGCGACCGGGTTCTCCTCCGCTCCGCGACCTTCGCGCTCGAGCGAGGCGAGCACGTGGCGCTCGTCGGCCCGAACGGCTCCGGCAAGACGACGTTGCTCGAGCGCCTCGTGCGCGGAGAAGCCGGTCGCATCGGGCACGGCGTCCAGGTCGGCTACTTCTCGCAGCAGGAGCTGGAGCTCGACACGCGCGGCTCCGTGCTCCAGTGCGTCCAGGCGATGACGGGACTCTCGCGGCCCGACGCACAGAACCTGCTCGGCCGCTTCCTCTTCTCCGGCTGGGACGCGCACGAGAAGCCGGTCAGCGTGCTCTCGGGCGGCGAGCGGCGTCGGCTCGCGCTCGCGGTGACGGTCGCGTCCGGGGCGAACTTCCTCGTTCTCGACGAGCCCACGAACCACCTCGACCTCGAGAGCCGCGAGGCGCTCGAGGCGGCACTCGACGCGTTCCCCGGGACGGTGCTCCTGGTCTCCCATGACCGTGCGCTGCTCGACGCGATCGCCGAGCGGACGCTCGCGATCGAGGACGGGGAGTTGCGCGCGTATGACGGCGGCTGGGCAGAGCTGCTCCGCGTCCGCGAGGAGCGGGAGGCCCGCGCCAAGCCCGAGCCCGAGGCGGAGCGCCCGAAGCCGGCGCCGAAGCAGCAGCCTCGGAAGCCGAAGGCGCGGCGTCCGTCCGAGCTCGAGCAGATCGAAGCGGAGATCGCCGCGCGCGAAGCGGAGGTGGCCGAGCTCGAGACGAAGCTCGCGGAGGACTGGACGAACGTCGACGTCCTCGCGGCGCACAAGCGGAGCCGCGACGCGCTCACCGCGCTGCTCGAGCGCTGGGAGCAGCTGTTCGAGCAGGCGCAGGCGTAGTTAGATACCTCGCGTCGAGACCCGAGCGAGGAGGGAAAGAATGGTTGCTACAAGCGAAGAGGCGCGCCAGGAGCGGCCGTCGATGAGCTGGGTGCGGGGCTTCAAGAACTTCCTGATGCAGGGCGACATCGTGATCGTCGCCGTCGGTCTGGTCATCGCGCTCGCGTTCAGCACGGTGATCGCGGCCTTCACCGACAACGTCATCACCCCGCTTGTGAATGCCGCCGGGGCCGGAGGAGGCACCGGGCTCGGCTTCCACGTGCACGGCCAGTACGTGAATTTCGGCGCCGTCATCGGCGCCCTCATCTACTTCGCCATCTTCATGGCGGTCATCTACTTCGTGATCGTCGTCCCGTACCGCGCGGTGCAGAAGCGCCGCGGCGTCACGGTCTTCGGCGAGCCCGCGCCGGCGCAGACCTGTCCGGCCTGCCTGTCGGAGGGGCTGCCGATGGGAGCGACGAAGTGCCGCTACTGCGCGAGTACCCTCACGGGAGCCGCCTAGGCCCAGAACCGCTCGAAGGCTGAGTCGAGGGGAGCCGCCGTCACGTCCTGCCAGCGCCCGTCCGCGATCCGGATCACGAGCGCCTGGTCCACGTCGAGGACGATCCCGTTGCGGCTCCCGGTCGCTCGATAGATCGCCACCGCCCAGTCGTCGTCGGCAAAGACGGTGTGGAGCCGGCTGCCGTAAGTGCCCGCGGTCTCGACGCCGGTGCGGCGCAGGAACTCGACGACCTCGCGCCGGCCGCGGTACTCGCCGCTCATCACGGTATGACCCGGCACCCGCCAGACGATGTCGCGCGCGAGCGCTGCAGAGACGGCCATCGCGTCCTTGCCGAAGGCCGCGAACACGCGCCGCACGAGTGCCGCGTTCGGGTGCTCGGTGCTCACGGCGACTGCGGCGCCAGCGTTGTGACGACGGCCTCCGCGATCGCCTTCAGCGGCCGGCCCGACGCCTGGCTCGCCTTCCGCAACCGCGCGAACGCCTCCTGCTCGGTCAGCTGCTCCTTTGCCATGAGCAGCCCCTTCGCGCGCTCGATCATCTTGCGCGCGTCGAGCGCGTCGGAGAGCGACTCCGCCTCCGCCCGCAATTCCTGCAGCTCCTCGTGCCGGGCCCGCGCGGCGGCGATCGCGGGGAGGAGGTCCTGCTCGCGGAACGGCTTCACGAGGTAGCCGAAGACGCCGGCCTCGACCGCCCGCGAGACGAGCTCTTCCTGGCCGTACGCGGTGAGCATCACGATCGGGATCGGCCGTTCGTCGAGGATCCGCCGGGCCGCCTCGATCCCGTCGAGCTTCGGCATCTTCACGTCCAGCACCGCGAGGTCCGGTTGCTCCGCCCGCGCGAGCTCGACTGCCTCCTCGCCGTCCTTCGCCTCGGCGCACACCTCGAAGCCGGCGCGCTCGAGCAGCGCGCGCAGGTCGAGCCGGATGATCGTCTCGTCCTCTGCGACGAGGATCCTCATCGGACGGCGTTCCTGAGCCGGATGCCGCTGAAGTCGAGGGTCGACTCGATCACGTCGTCCCACAGCGGGTAGAGGGATGGGGCGATGCGCAACTCGTTCCCGGCGTCGGCATGCCGCGCGAGGAGGTCTCCGAGCTCGACGAGCTCGAGGGGGACGACCGTCTCGCGCGAGACGAAGAACTTGTCCCAGTGTTCGAAGGTCTCGGGCGGGAGGCGGTACGCGAAGACGCGCGTGGAGCGGAAGTGCTCGAGCCGGCCGGTCTCGATCACGGCGACCCGTCGCATACGGTCGCCGTCGAGCCAGCGATCGACGTCCTCGTCAGTCGTCGCGTCGCTCGCCTCGAAGCACGCGCGCGGGCAGTCGCGCGGGAACCAGTACAGCCACTGGTAGTGCGTGTCGACCGCCCAGACGAGCGGCTCGTCGAGCGCGTGCAGCTCGTTGCGCTGAGGGTGAAAGACCTCGATGGCCGGGTCCTCGCTCACGTGCCAGAGCTCGCTCACGGCAACGCGCGCAGCAGCTGCGCAGGCTCGGGCCAGAAGAGGAGCTCGGCCGCATCGTCGCGCGACAGCCAGCGGTAGTCGTCGTGCTCGTGGTTGAGCTGGGGCTCCCAGGCCGGCTCGACCTCGACGAGGAACGCCTCGACGTGGACACGCAGACCCGGCTCCTCCTCCCACGACTCGCGGGTGTAGGCGAACTCCCCGAGCGGCCGCAGCTCGGCCGCCTCGAGCCCCGTCTCCTCGAAGAGCTCGCGGAGTGCTGCGACGTGGAACGCCTCACCCGGCTCGACGCCACCGGCGATCGTGTGCCAGTAGCCGCCGCTGTCCGGCGAGCGGTGGGCGACGAGGAACTCGTCTCCCCGGCGGACGTGGATCAGGACCTCCGACCACTCGTTCACGCCGGGAACACCACCTCGGCGCGTGCGCCCGCGAAGGCGAAGCTGCCCTGGAGCTCGTCCGCCACGAGCGCGCGGACGATCGACAGGCCGGTGCCGCTCGGCGTGCCGTCGGCCCCGGAGCCTTCATCGGCGATCGCGAGGACGACGTCGTCTCCGCGGTGCGCGAGCTCGATCTGCACCGTCCCCTCGCCGTGCTCGAGCGCGTTCTGGAGCAGCTCGGAGAAGACGAGCGCGAGCGCGGTCGCGCGAGTGCCGGCGAGGGAGACCGGCTCGAGCTGCGCCCGGACCTCGCGGCCGCCGCCGAGCCCCTGCACGAGCATCGCGCGGAGCCGGTCGATGAGCTCCGCGAGCTCGACGTCCTCCTCCCGCTGCTCGGTCAGGGCCTCGTGAACGGCGGCGATGGCGAGGATCCGGTTGACGGAGTGCTCGAGCGCCTCGCGCGGGTCGACTCCCTCGGCGCGGGCCTGCAGGCGGAGGAGCGAGGCGACGGTCTGGAGGTTGTTCTTGACGCGGTGGTGGATCTCCTGGGCGAGGACGCCGCGCATCACCGCGCGCCCGTGCTCGAGCGCGACGGCGGCGTGATGGGCGATCGCCTCGAGGAGGGCGCGCTCCTCGTCGGTGAAGGGCGTGTCGCGGTCGGCCACGAGTTGCCCGATCTCGCGCCGCTTCCAGCGCAGCGGCGTTCGGACGGCGTGGGCGCCGGGGCGACCCTCGGGCCAGGCGATCCGCCCGTCCTCGAGCACGAGCGCGGCGCCTGTCGCGTGCACCGCGTCCATCGTCGTCTTCACGATTGCCTCGAGCGACTCCTCGAGGTAGAGCGACTCGGAGACGGCCTCCGAGATGCGGGCGAGCGCCTCGAGCTCGGCGACGCGGCGCTGTGCGTCGGCGTAGAGCTTCGCGTGGACGATCGACTGCGCGACCTGGCTCGCGATCGCCTGGAGGAGCTCGATCTCGTCCGGCCGGAACTCGCGCGCCTCGCGCGTGCGGACGTTGAGCGCGCCGGCGAGCTGCTCGCGTGCGAGGATCGGGACGGCGAGGATCGACTCGTACTCCGACTCGGGCAGGTTCGGGAACTCCTTCCAGCGCGGGTCGAGATCCGCGCTCGCGGCGATCGCGACGGGCTGGCGCTCGGCTGCCGCCGTGCCGGTGATCCCCTCGCCGGGACGCAGGCGCGGCCGGCGGGTCATCTCGTCTAGAGGCGTGCCGTGCGTCGCGCGGAGGACGAGCTCGCCGGCAGCCTCGTCGTAGAGGTAGACGAAGCAGGCGTCGGCGTCGAGCGCGGCCGCGACCTCGTTGGCGACGAGGTGCAGCACCTCCTCGAGGTCGAGCGTCGAGTTGACGGCGGCGATCGTCTCGGTCAGCAGCCGCAGGTGGCGGTCGGTCGCCTGCACGTGCTTATCGTAGGAGTGTCGTGGCCCTGACCCACGTCCTGCTCTTCTTCCACCTGCTCGGTGCCGTGAGCTTCTTCGCGGGAGGTGCGCTCGTCGGGACGCTGCAGCTCGCCGCGATCCGCCGCGGGCGGCCGAGCGAGATCCACGCGCTGCTCCGTCTGGCGCCGGTCGGTGTCGCGCTGGTCGGGATCGGCGCTCTCTTCACGCTCGGCTTCGGGATCGCGCTCGCCGAGCACGAGGGCTTCGGGTTCTCGCCTGCGTGGATCCAGGCGGCGCTCGGCCTGTGGGTCGCGAGCATGGCGCTCGGGGGCTACGGCGGGCGGACGGCGCGGCATGCACGCCACCTCGCGGAACGGCTTGCCGGCGAGGGCGACGCCCCGAGCCCGGAGCTGCGCGCCCTGGTCGCGGCCCGGATCCCACTGTGGGCGAGCCTCGCGAGCGGCGTCATGCTCCTGGCGATCCTGGCCCTCATGGTCTGGAAGCCCGCTTGAAGCGGCACGCCTCCCGAACATCCCAAGTAACAAAGTGTTACCAAGTTGGGCGGTGTCCGTTAGGGCGGGCTATCGCCGGAGAAATGCTGGCTCGCGCGGCAGCTAGTAACACTTTGTTACTAGGAAAGACATGGCCCTCACTTGGCGACGAAGAAGAGGCCGGCGATGCCCAGGCTGAAGACGGTCAGGGCGAGGAGGGAGTCCGGGCCCAGGCGGCCGTGGGTGCGTTGCGGGCGTCCGACCACGCCGAAGCCGTAGACCGCCGTCAGCGCAACCCCCAGCGCGGCCAGCCAGGCGTTGAGGTGGCCCGACGACGGGAGCACCGGCTTCCCCGCGACGAGGTCCGCGACCAGGAAGAGACAGACCTGGAACGCGTTGCCGCCGAAGATGTCCCCGATCGCGAGCGCGTGGTCGCCGAGCCGCACCGCCGCGATGCCGGACGAGATCTCGGGCAACGCCGTCGCAGCCGCGAGCACCGTCGCACCGAAGATGACCCCGTTGACGTTGATCCGGTCGGCGAGGCTGTTGCCGGTCTTCTCGAGCAGGACGCCCGCCACGAGCGTGACGGCGCAGGCGGCTCCGAAGACCAGAGCCACCCGAGCGGTCGAGGCGCCGGCGTACGGATGCGGCTGCTCCGGATGCGGCTGCGTGCGCCGGTGCCGGCCGGGATGGCTGCCGGGCATCGACACGCTCCAGCGTGGCTCCTTCCGCGCACGGTTGATCACGTAGAGGCCGACGACCCAGACCACGACGATGCCGAGCGACGCCGGGCTGACGCGGCCGCCGATCGCCGTCGACTCCTTGAGCAGCGCCCCGAGCTCCACCCCGGCGACGACCATGATCACGAGCAGCCCCTCGAGCACGGGCGTGAGCGCCCCGACGAGGTACGTGAGCGGCCGCGACGGCCCGACGGCGAAGTCGCAGATGAGCAGCACCATCGTCTGGATCGCGATCCCGCCGATGAGGTTCCCCGCGGCGAGCGAGAGGTTGCCCGAGGCCGCCGCCGAGATCGTGATCGCGAGCTCCGGCAGGCTGCCCGCGATCGAGAGGAGGATCAGCCCCCCGAGCTCGTCGCCGAGACCGAGCCGTGTGTCGAGCGCATCCGTCGTCTTCGAGAGCGCGACGCCGGCCATCCAGGTCGCGGCCGAAGCGGCGAGGAAGATCAGGAGGAGGAACGGCGAGCCGAGCCCGGCCACGCTCGAAACGATGCGGGTCGCGGCGGACGGAGCAGTCCGCCGCGACCCGGCCTAGGGACCTACAGAACCGCCAGGTACTTCTTCATCTCCCAGTCGGTGAGCTGGACGCGGTACTCGTCCCACTCCTTCCGCTTCAGCTCGACGTAGCGGTCGAAGATGTGCGGGCCGAGCGCCTTGCGCATGAGCTCCGACTGCGAGAGCTCGTCGATCGCCTCGCCGAGCGTTTCGGGCAACGAGACGATGCCGCGCTCGCGCCGCTGCTCGGGCGTCAGGTGGTAGAGGTTCGTTTCCATCGGATCAGGCAGCTCGTAGCCCTGCTCGATCCCCTCGAGCCCCGCGTGGAGCAGCGCCGCGAAGGTGAGGTACGGGTTGCACGCCGGATCGGGACAGCGGATCTCGGCACGCGTCGCCTGCTCGGAACCCGGCTTGTAGAGCGGGATCCGGATCAGCGCCGAGCGGTTCCGCTGAGACCAGGCGACGTAGACCGGCGCCTCGAACCCCGGCACAAGCCGCTTGTACGAGTTGACCCACTGCGCGAAGACCGCCGACAGCTCGCGCGCGTGGCGCAGCTGGCCGGCGATGAACGCCTTCGCCGTGTCGGAGAGGTGCCACTTGTCGTCTTCGTCGAAGAACGTGTTGCGGCCGTCGGCGAAGAGCGACATGTGCGTGTGCATCCCGGAGCCGTTCTCGCCGAAAAGCGGCTTCGGCATGAAGGTCGCGTGGTAGCCGTGCTGCTTCGCGACCTCCTTGACGACGAGCCGGTACGTGAGCATGTAGTCGGCCATGTCCAGCGCGCCCGCGTAGCGGATGTCGATCTCGTGCTGGGACGGGCCGACCTCGTGGTGGTGGTACTCGACCGGGATCCCCATCGACTCGAGCGCGCGGATCGTGTCGCGCCGGACGCCGGTCGCGGCGTCGAGGGTCGTCTGCGCGAAGTAGCCGCCCTCGTCGAGGGTCTCCGTCCCCGTCTCGTCCTTGAAGAGGAAGTACTCCGCCTCCGGGCCGACGTTGAACGTGTCGAAGCCCATCGCCTCCATCCGCTCGAGCGCGCGCCGCAGCGAGTACCGCGGATCGCCGGCGTAGGGCTCGCCGTCGGGCGTGACGACGTCGCAGATCATCCGGGCGGTCTGGCCGTCGGGGAGGACCCGGAACGTCTCGGGATCGGGGATCGCGACCATGTCCGACTCCTCGATCGCGTTGAAGCCCGTGATCGACGAGCCATCGAAGCCCATCCCGTCGTCGAGCGCCCCTTCGACCTCGCTCAGCGTGATCGCGAAGCTCTTGAGGTGCCCCTCGAGATCGGTGAACCAGAGGAGCACGTCCTCGATGCCGCGGGACTCGATCTCCGCGAGCACCTCCCTGCGTGTCTCCGGATTCGATGTCGCCCGGTTCCTGCTCTCCACGTACGCCATTCTCCCTCCTGACCTCCGGTTCCCAAAAACGAAAAAAGCCCCGGCCGCCACCTGATGTGACAACCGAGGCCTCGTCGCCTCGCCAATGTTGGCCGGAAGTTTACACGTTCGTCAGACGGACTGGTCTACCCTCAAGAACGTCTTCGGCCTGGACGTTCCGCCCGGATGATTCGTAGCCTTGCCGCTGTCTCGACCCTTGCCGCTGCCGTCGTGCTCGCGTCGGCGCCTCACGCTGCACGCCCGTCGGGCAAGCAGTACGTCGAGCCGCACGGGTCGGGTGCGCTCTTCCTCTTCAGCGGCCACGGGTGGGGACACGGCGTCGGCATGGGGCAGTGGGGCGCTCAGGGCTACGCGCTTCAGGGCTATACGTCCGCACAGATCCTCGCCGCCTACTACCCGGGGACGACGCCCGGCACGACACCGGAGACCTCGATCCGCGTCCTGCTCGCGAACGGGAAGAAGAAGCTGACGCTCTCGTCCACCGGGGCGATCACGGTCGTGGACGCGAACGGCGCCTCGCACACGCTCGCGGCCGGCCAGACGAGCCTCACGCCGGCGCTCGAGCTCGCCGTGGACGGCTCCACGTCGCCGCAGCCCCTCGCCCCGCCGCTGACGTTCTCCCCCGCGCCCGGCTCGACTCTCACCCTCGGACGCGCCTATCGCGGACAGGTCGTCGTCGACGTGTCGAACGGGAGGCTCCGCGCGATCGACGTCCTGCCGCTCGAGCAGTACCTCTACGGCGTCGTCCCGGCGGAGATGCCCTCGACCTGGCTCTCTGCGGCGCTCGAGGCACAGGCGGTCGCTGCGCGCTCGTACGCGCTCGCGAGCCGACGCGCTGGGGCGCCCTTCGACGTCTACGGCGACACGCGAAGCCAGGCGTACCTCGGAGTCTCGGTCGAGACGCCGGCGGCGACGGAGGCCGTCGACGAGACCGCCGGCGAGGTGCTGCTCTACGACAACCAGATCGCCGACACGCTCTTCTCGTCGAGCACCGGCGGCTGGACGCAGTCGGCCGCCGACGCGTTCGGCTCGACCGGCCTGCCGTATCTCGTCTCGCAGAAGGATCCGTACGACACGATCTCGCCGTACCACAACTGGGGGCCCGTCGAGGTCACGGCGAGGACGCTCGGCAAAGCCCTCGGCGTCAAGGGCCGGATCCTGGACGCGACCGTCGCGCACAACTCGTCCCGCCGCGTCAAGACGGTGAACATCGCATCGCTCTCACGCGGGACGGTGCGCTCGACCTCCGCCGGCGGCGCCGCGACGCAGTCGGCGCTGGGGCTCCGCTCGACGTGGTTCAGCGTCGGCGTACTGACCCTCGAGCCTCCGGCGCCGAACTCCGCCGTCGCTCCGGGCACGAGGATCCGGCTGGCCGGCGTCGTGCGGGGCGTGCGCAACGTCGTCGTGCAGGAGCGGACGAGCGGGGAGCCGTGGAAGCAGCTCAGGCGCGTGGTCCCTGCTGCGAAGACTGGCGCCTTCCACTTCGCCGTCAGGCCCGCGGCGACCACGGACTACCGGCTGGCCACAGCGCACGACGCGGCGGCTTTCGTCCGGATCAGGGTCGAGCCGGGCGCCTCGAATGCCGCTACCGTGAAGTAGTGAAGAGGCTCAGGCTCGTGCTGCCCGCTGCGGTGGCGGCCGCGCTCGTCGCCGCCTCGTCGGCCTCTGCCTTCACGCCGACGAACGCGTACTTCGCGAAGCAGTGGTACCTCGGCCAGGATCACGCGTTCGACGCGTGGCCGACGGTGCCGCCCGCCTTCCAGCCGGTGAAGGTGGGCATCGTCGACTCCGGCGTCGACTGCGCGTTACCCGACTTCCAGGGCCAGATCGCAGCCAAGAAGAGCTTCGTCGGCGGCGACCCGTGCAGCGACACCCAGGGGCACGGGACGATCGTCGCCGGAGAGATCGCCGGCGGGCTCAACTCGGCGGGAATCGTCGGGCTCGCGTTCGACGCCCAGCTCGTCGTGGCCAAGGTCGTCGCCTCCGACGGCACGATCCCGCTCAAGTCCGAGGCGGCCGGTATCCGCTGGGCGGTCGACCAGGGAGCGAAGGTCGTCAACCTCAGCTTCGGCGCCGTGCGGGACCCGGCCAAGCCGGATCTCGACGCGTACTCGAAGGTCGAGGCGCAGGCGGTGGCGTACGCCGTCTCCAAAGGCGCGCTGGTCGTCGCCGCGGTCGGAAACTCGGACGAGGCGTACGCGACGCCGTGGCCCTTCGCGAGCTGGCCGTCCGCGCTGCCGCACGTGCTCGGCGTCGCGGCGCTGACACGTGCCGGCGACGTCCCCGACTTCTCCGACGAGGACCCGCGGTACGTCGACATCGCCGCTCCGGGAGTCGACATCTTCTCGACGTTCCCGAAGGCGCTGACGAGCGGGCAGCAGGGTTGCACCCCCCAGGGCTACACCGATTGCGCGCCGGGCGACTACCGGCGGCCGGAGGGCACGTCGTTCGCGGCGCCGCAGGTCTCGGCGGCTGCAGCCGTCCTGCTCGGGCTGGACCCCTCGCTCACGGCCAACCAGGTCGAGACCCTGCTCGAGCGGAACGCCGACGATGTCGACGCCGGGACCGGCTGCTCGTCGTGTCCGGCCGGACGGGACATGTTCAGCGGCTGGGGCCGCCTGGACGTGAAGAGCGCCGTCGCCGCCCTCAGCGCGAGCACGTCGTTCGCGCCCGCCGACCAGTTCGAGCCGAACGACGACGTCGCCCAGGCGCACACGCTCTGGGGGAAGCGGCCGGGGTTTGCCGCGTCTCTCGACTACTGGGACGACCGCGTCGACGTCTACCGCGTGAAGCTCAGGCGCGGTCAGAGGCTGCACGCGAACGCTCTGGCGAGGTGGCCGGGAGCCGCGGTCGGCCTGGCTGTGTGGCGGCCGGGAATCACGACGGTCCTCACGCGGCACAAGGGCCGGGTGGCACAGTCGGCGCATCGGGCTCGGGCGCAGCGGCTCTCGTATCGCGCGCGGCACAGCGGGTGGTACTACGTCGAGGTGCGGGCGACGCGCGCCGGCGGCGGCGGGTACTCGCTGCGGCTGACGAAGACCTCCTAGCGCGCTACTGGTTCTCGAGCAGCTCGTCCGCGGCGACGGGCCGGAGGACGCGCGCGGGATTGCCGACGACGAGCATCCTCGGCTCGACGTCCTTCGTCACGACCGCGCCCGCGCCGACGAACGCGTCCTCGCCGACCTCGACACCGGGGAGCAGGATCGCGCCGCCGCCGATACGCGCGCCGCGGCGGATGGTCGGCCCCTCGATCAGCTCGAGGCGCTGCTCGGTACGGCCCATGAAGTTGTCGTTCGTCGTCACGACGCACGGCGCGATGAAGACGTGCTCCTCGAGCGTCGAGTAGGCCGTGATGTACGCCTCGGCCTGGATCTTCGTCATCGCGCCGATCGTCGTGTCGTTCTCGACGAGCGAGCCGCGGCCGATCACGACGTCGTCGCCGACGACGACGCGCTCCCGCACGCAGGACTGGTCGCCGAGGATCACCCGCGCGCCGATCTTCGCCCCGGCGAAGACGATCGCGCCGGTGGAGACGATGGTCCCGTCGCCGATCCGTGTGGGCTCGAGCGGGTCCCGACTGGCCGTCGAGCGCGGCGAGAGTGACGGCTGCTTGCCGACGACGGCGTGCTCGAGCACCTTCACGCCCTCGCCGAGCACCGTCCCCGGGTAGACGATCGCGGTCGGGTGGATCTCAGCCACCGTGGAGCTTCTCCGTGAGGAGCTCGAGCGCGCGCACGACCTCGAGCCCGTCCCGCATCTCGCGCCCGTCCCAGCCCTCCTGCACGAGGCGGACGAAGTGCTGGCACTCGAGCTTGAGCGGCTCGGCGTTCGAGAGCTTCGGGCTGAACGTGTCACCCGTCCGCGTCCGCCACTCGCCGTACGTGTCCGAGGGCTCCTCGGGCGCCTTGTCGTAGACGGTGATCTTGCGGTCGAGCTCCATGTCGTCGAAGACGGCCATCTTGTCGCGCCCGACGACGGTGAGCCGCCGCATCTTGTGCGGGTCGAGCCACGACAGGTGCATGTGCGCGATCTTCCCCGACGCGAAGCGGAGGTAGCAGAAGACGACGTCCTCGACGCCCTCGTTGAGGAAGGCGTGTCCGTGTGCCGCCGCCTCCACGATCTCCTCCTGGATCAGATAGAGGATCACCGAGAGGTCGTGGACGCCGAGCGACCAGAGCGCGTTCTCGTCCTTGCGGATCTTGCCGAGGTTCTGGCGGTTGCCGTAGACGACGAGCACGTCACCGAGCTCGCCCTCGTCGACGAGCTCCTTCAGCTTCTGCGCGCCCGGGTGATAGAGGAGCAGGTGGCCCGGCATGAGCACGAGCCCTCGCGCCTCGGCGAGACCGATCAGCTCCTCCATCTCGGCGGCGCGCATCGCGGGCGGCTTCTCGACGAAGACGTGCTTGCCGGCCTCGAGCGCCGCCTTCGCGAGCGGGTAGTGCGTCGGGACCGGCGTCGCGATCACGACCGCCTCGACGTCGTCGGACGCGAGCAGCTCGTCGAAATCTCCCGTGACGCGCGCGTCGGGATAGCGCTCGGCGAACTCGGTGCGCCGTTCCTCGCTCGCGTCGCAGAGCCAGCGCAGGTCGGTGAGGTCGTCGAAGTTGCGGGCGAGGTTGCGCCCCCAGTAGCCGAGCCCGGCCTGTCCGACCCGGAGCCGCGTCACAGCTTGAAGACGTGCTCCGCGGCGGTTCCCCTGTCGCCGGTCGCGTTGCGGAGGTCGACGACAAGGGACGCTTCCTCCACGAGCTGCGCGTAGTCGAGCGAGGAGTGGTCGGTGACGATGACGACGCAGTCGTGGGCGGCCGGCTCGTAGGCGACAGAGGACAGCTCGAGTCCCTCGGCGTCGATGCGCGGGACGTGCGGGTCGTGGTACGCGACATCGGCTCCGGCGTTCTGCAGCAGCGAGATGATCTTCAGTGCCGGCGACTCGCGGAGGTCGCCGATGTCCGGCTTGTACGAGACGCCGAGGACGAGGATCCGCGAGCCCTTCATCGCGCGCTGCGCGTGGTGGTTGAGCGCCTGCGAGACGAGCGAGCGGCAGAAGTACGGCATCTCCTCGTTGACCTTCCCGGCGAGCTCGATGAACTCGGTGTAGAAGCCGAACTCCCGCGCCTTCCACGAGAGGTAGAAGGGGTCGACCGGGATGCAATGGCCGCCGAGGCCCGGGCCGGGGCTGAAGCGCATGAAGCCGAACGGCTTCGTCGCGGCTGCATCGACGACCTCCCAGATGTCGATCCCCATGCGGTCGCAGAGGATCGCGAGCTCGTTGACGAGGGCGATGTTGACCGAGCGGAAGATGTTCTCGAGCAGCTTCGTGAGCTCGGCAGCCTCGGGGCTCGAAAGCTCGTGCACGGTGTCGACGGCCCGCCGGTAGAGGTCGGCCGCGCGCCGTGTGCACTCGGGTGTGATGCCGCCGAGCACTTTCGGCGTCGTCTTCGTCGTCCAGTCCTCGCGACCCGGGTCGACGCGCTCCGGCGACATCGCGAGGAAGAAGCCCTCGCCCGCCTTGAGGCCGCTCGCCTTCTCGAGGATCGGCTGCAGCACCTCGCGTGTCGTTCCGGGCCACGTTGTCGACTCGAGGATGACGAGCTGGCCCTCGCGCAGGACCTCGCCGAGCCGATGCGCGGCTTCCTCCACGATCGAGAGGTCGGGCTCGCGCTGGCGCGAGAGCGGCGTCGGCAGCGCGATCAGGACGGCGTCGGCGTCGCGCAGCTCTTCGTAACTCGTCGTCGCGTGGACGAGCCCGCGCTCGACGAGCGGCGCCAGGCGCTCGTTCGGCGCGTCCCCGATGTGCGACTCGCCGCGGTTGAGGGCGTCGACGACGTCCTCCACCACGTCGACGAGGAGGACACGGCACCCGGCCTCGGCGAACGTGGCTGCGAGAGGCAAGCCGACATAGCCGGCGCCGATGACCGCGACGTCGTAGTGGGCGGCGTCGTCAGCCATGGCCGTCGGCAAGGCTAGCTGCGACCCGTTCCGCGGCGTGCCCGTCTCCGTAGAGCTGCGGCCGCTCGTCGGGCATCCGCGCCGACGCGACCGCCGCGGCGAGCTTCTCCGGATCGTCGTCGACGAGGACGTTCGCACCGAGCTCGACGGTGTCCACCCACTCGGTGGACGGCCGTGCCGTCACGCAGGGAACGCCGTACCAGTACGCCTCCTTCTGCAGCCCGCCCGAGTCGGTGACGAGGACGCGTGCCTGCGAGACGAGCGCGGCCATGTCGAGGTAGCCGACGGGGGCGATCACGTCGAGGTTGGGCGGCGTCTCGCCGAGCACACCGCGCGTGCGCGGGTGGGCGGGGAAGACGACCCGTTCGCCGGTGCGGCCGAGCCCGTCGACGACCCGCGCGAGCCGCTCCGGCCGGACGTTCGCCTCGCGGTGGATCGTGGCGACGACGTAGCCGCCCGGTTCGAGGCGGTGCTCGGCGAGGATCCGTGACCTCTCCCTCGCGACCGGCGCGAGCGCGAAGCAGGCGTCCGCCATCACGTCGCCCACGACCTCGATGCGGCCGGCGACGCCCTCGGCTCGCAGCGTCTGCCGCGAGCGCTCGTCGGGGCAGAGGAGAAGCGCGGCCGCGGCGTCGACGGCGATCCGGTTGTGTTCCTCCGGCATGGACAGGTCGCCGCTGCGGAGCCCCGCCTCGACGTGCGCGACGGGAACGCCCGCGTCGCCGGCTGCTTCCGTGCCGGCGCGGGTCGAGTTCGTGTCGCCGAAGACGAGCGTCCAGTCGGGCCGCTCCTCCGCGAGCACGGCGGCGATCGCGGGTCGCATCGTCTTGGCGTCGGCCGTGTGGAGGTCGAGCCGGTGCCGTGGCTCGGGAAGCCCGAGCTCCTCGTAGAAGACGTCGGAGAGCTCGGGATCCCAGTGCTGGCCGGTGTGGAGGCCGACCTCCTCGATGCCGGCGTCGCGCAGCGCGGCGCTGACGGGACCGGACTTGATGAACTGCGGGCGGTTGCCGACGACGCTGAGAACCTTCATCGCGCGAAGGAGGGGGGCCGTGGGGGAACCAAGGGTTCCCCCACGAACGAGCGCTGGGGGCGGTTGCTGACGACGGAAAGGGCCTTCACCGGGGCGAGGCTACAATGGCCCGCCGTTCGGGCCGTTAGCTCAGCTGGTAGAGCAGGGGACTCTTAATCCCAAGGTCGCAGGTTCGATCCCTGCACGGCCCATTACGAAATACCTGCAAATTGGCAGATTTTTGGGAGCAATCAATCGCTGGGCAAGGCTCGGAGGTGCTCTTTCGAAGTTGACCCTGGCAGCTCGCCGCCGAGAGGGCTCGAACCAGCGCCAGCAGTTCCGAGGTCTGAAGGTGAAGTCGCTGCGTCGCGCAATACCCGAGTCGCACCCTTCGAACTGCTCCTAGGGGACCGCGGGGTGCGTCTCATCGTGCGGCCTGGTGCAGGAAAGTAGCTAGCCATAAGCGTTGGGGTCCGCGCTTTTCTACGATCCCAATGTGGAGGGGCAGCGGGACTTCGATCTGTTGGCCGCGTCGTTGCGTGCTGACGCGACGGATATGCGGGCATTCGTGCAGGCGTTGGCGGCGAAGCTGGAGGGGTCTTTCCCGGAGCATGTTCGTGTCGAGCGGGGCGGGTTGTTCGGGGACAAGCATGTGCGGAGACTCGAGGTCGAGTTGGGTGAGTCGAGGTACGAGTTGGAGGCGGGTCGGGGCGACGTTGAATGTCGTCGGCGGGCAGTCGTGCGCGGGATCTCGTTGAAGACGGAGGAGCTTCCCTTGGACGAGTGGATCGACCGGATGTCGGCTGAGCTCCTCGCGGTAGCGGAGCGGAGCGAGCGGGGTCGGGCGGCACTCGAGCGGTTGCTGTCGGGCTGATGGGTCGCGGTTCTAGGGGATCAGAGGGCGAGGAGCAGGCTCGGGCGGAGGCGAGTCTGCGGCAGATCGAGGCGGGAGGGCTGCCGCTGGCAGCGCAGGAACGGTTGCGCGAGGTGGGGAGGCGCAAGCGGTTTTTCACGAGCGATCTGTCGACGAACGAGTTCTTGCTCACCCGCGAGGCGGACTTCCGGCCGCTGACGCAGGTGATGGGGAGTTGCTTCTACCACGTGGGTTGGCAGTGGACACCGGGCTCGGGCGGATTCGGCGGGGGGATGAATCCAGTCTCCGGAGGCGCGGAGAGCTGGGAGCTGGAGACGCAGACCGAGGCGTGGAACGAGGCGCGTCGACTCGCGCTCGGTCGGCTTTCGGAAGAGGCGCGGTTGTGCGGTGCAGATGCCGTTGTCGGCGTGCGACTTACCCGGGGCCGCTATGACTGGAGCCAGGGCGTGATCGAGTTCGTCGCTACCGGAACGGCGGTCGCCTCCGAGCGCTACGAGCTGCAGGACACGCCGGTGCTGTCGAACTTATCCGGGCAGGAGTTCGCTGCCCTCTTTCGTCACGGCTTCTGGCCGGCGGGCTTGGTGGCCGGCACGACCGTTCTCTATGTGATTGCGGGCTGGCAGCAACAGCAGGCGCGGTTTGCCTTCGGAGGGAGCCGCTTCCAGAATCAAGAGTTCCCGGATTTCACCCGCGGGCTCTACGATGCGCGCCGCGAGGCCATGCTACGGGCCACCCGGCAGGCGCACGAGCGGGGAGCACACGGTCTGCTGGGGGTGTCGATCGAGACGTCCCACGAGGAGCGCGAAGTCGACCTGGGCGGCGGGGCGAAGCGCACCGACCTCGTTCTCACACTGCACGTCCTCGCGACCGCTGTGTTCGAACTCGAGCACAAGGAGGAGGACCCGCCGGTCTACGTAGCGGTGCCTCTGTCGTGACCTATACGAGCAGCTTCTCCGTCGCAGATCTCTTGCTCGCCCGTCGGGGCGGTCTGCGTCCGCTCGGGCAGGTGTTCGGTGCCTGCGCATATCAGGTCGGGTTCGCCGCCAGGCCATACACCTCCGGAGGTACTTGGCCCGGATATCCAAAAGCTGGTTACGTCGAGCTGGGCGGCCCGACGCGCGCCTGGAACCACGCAAGGGAGCAGGCTCTCGAGCAGCTGCGGTCCGAGGCCGTGAACCTCGGCGCCGATGCTGTCGTCGGCGTCTCTTTCAAGCGCCGGCTGCGCGGCGGCCGACTCGGCATCGTCGAGTTCGTGATCAACGGAACCGCCGTTACGACCGGTAGCGATCCATCCGGAATCCCCATGCTGACGATGCTCAGCGGGAGCGAGGTCGAAGCCCTGCAGCAGACCGGTTACACGGCAAAGGGAATTGTCGCCGCCTCGACCGTTACGCAAGTGCTCCCCGGCTACCGCACCTCGTACGCCTACAGCGGCAGGCGCCCGTTCTCGAATCAGGAGCTTCCCGACCTTTCTCACACTGCAGTCGCCGCGCGCTCGAATGTCTTGGAACGGTTGCACAAGCAACGGCTCGGTATGGACGCCGAGGGTCTGATCGGCGTCACCTACGAGCAGCACGTCGAGCCGGACGAAGGCGAGGGACATCGCGTGACCGTGACTCTCCACGTCGTCGGGACCGCCATCAGCGGCCGGCGCCCGAAAACGCCATCACCGCAACTTGCGCTGGCACTAGACCAGGAGTCCACATGAGTGATCAAGAGCAGGAGCAGTACGACCCCGATTCCACCGTCGGCATCCCTGAGCACGGCCGCGAACGGTTGGAGCGTATGCGTGAGAAGCACTTCTTCACCAGCGACCTCACCGTCAACGAGTTCCTACTGGTCAAAGCAGCCGGCTTCGAGCCGCTCGGTCTGGTCGTCGGCTCGTCGATCTACCACATCGGTCTCCAGCTGCGGCAGTGGAACCAGAACCAGGAACTCGACGTCCTCACCCAGGCCATGTACCAGGCACGCGAACTGGCGATGACACGGATGGAGGAGGAAGCAGACCAACTCGGCGCCGACGGCGTCGTCGGCGTCCGCCTCGACGTCAGCCGCTACGAATGGGGCAACGACCTCGCCGAATTCATCGCCATCGGCACGGCGGTGCGCCACGCAGAAGGCGTCCTCCACCGCGCTCCCAACGGACGTCCCTTCACCAGCGACCTCAGCGGGCAGGACTTCTACACGCTCCTCTCAGCCGGCTACCGGCCCCTCGGGCTCGTGATGGGAACCTGCGTCTACCACGTAGCCCACCAAGGACTCGGCGGCTGGTTCAGCCGCATCGGACGCAACGCCGAGATGCCCAACTTCACCCAGGCCCTCTACGACGCCCGCGAACTCGCCATGGAACGCATGCAAGCCGAAGGCGAAGCGGTCGAAGCCGAAGGCATCGTCGGCGTCCAACTCAACGAAGGAAGCCACGGCTGGAGCTCCCACGTCATCGAGTACTTCGCGGTCGGCACCGCCGTGACCCCGATCAGCGACGACCACACCATCCCACCACCAAGCTTCGTGCTCACCCTCAACGACCCACAGCAAAACGAAGCCCAAGGCTTCTAGGGGTCCTCGCCTCGCTTCGACGCGGTAATTGACGCTGTTCATCTGACGGCTGCTTTTGCCTGCTGTGGAATTTCGCTTTCAAAAGGCGCCGAGGCGATCTGGGACCCGGCAGCCAAGACAGTGACCTGTCTCGCTTGCGTCCCACGCGGCCAGGTCGATCCAGGTGCTCCCGGCGCTTCGGCTGCCGCCGAGGGCGCGGCGGGCCGAGCGCAAAGTCGATGAGGTCAGGCGCAAGTACGGCGACCACGCTGCAGAGGTCGCCCGCGGGATGGCCGGCCAGGACGCGGCGGCGACCTGGGGCAAGGGAAGCGAAGGCGAGAGCCGGTTGGCGCATTACGTCGCGCGAGAGGTTGGCGACAAAGTCATCGCACTGCACGATCGGCTCATCCCTGGAACGCGCGGCAACATCGATCACATCTTCGTCTCGCCGACGGGCGTACTGTGGCGGCGCGACAACGAGGTCTACATCGGCGGAAGGAATCGGGCGTCCCTCGCCAAGGGCGTCGATCGGCAGGTCGACGCGGCGATCGCAGCCTTGCGGGCGGACGAGTCCCTACACGGAACGGACGTGCACGCCGTGCTATGCCTTGTTGACTCCGAGTGGAAGCTGCTCGACCTTCCGTTCCAAGTCGGCAACGTCTGGGTCATGTACCCCGGCGCATTGAGGAAGCGGCTCCGCAAGAACGGCCCGCTCCCGCGAGAGGCGATGGAGCGCATCGCCCGTCGGCTCGCCCTCAGCCTGCCATCGGCTTAACGACGGACCTCCCGCGGCCGAAGCCCAGGTCGCCCCAACGGGAACCCGTGCAGCACCTGTCCCGGTGCCGCTGTCGCTGTCCCGGAACGACAGCGACAATCTGACCGCGGGCGGCCTGGAAACCGGCACAGTTGAGGGTGGCCACTCAACGACTGACCACCCTCCCGGGTTAAACTCGGATCAGCTCTTGCCTGGGCCGATCAGCCGCTGGCGGTGATCAGGCATTGGCTTTCGAAGGTGTCCCCCGGACCGAAGTGGAAGGGGCCGAAGTGCGGGGCCGGGCCCTTCTGCCCGGGGAAGACGACTTCGCCGCCGACCGCGTTGCTTTGGTCGATGGTGACGAGCACGCTGCCCCCGGGGGCGAGCGGGTCGAGCGGGATGTCCGGCAGGAACGTGAGCCAGGCGAAAAACGGATCGCCGAAGTACTGCGGGAACGAACCGACCAGCGGGATCGTGGTCGTGGCGCCGCCGGTGACGGCGATCGTCGCGGTGTCCACGCTCGACTCGTAGGCGTGGAGCGCCGTCCCGTAGTTTCCTGCCGCGCCGCCGCCGGTGTCGGTGAGCGTGATGGGCACCCCGGCCGGGGCCGTCGCGACGCCGCTGTTGCCGAAGGCGCAGTTGCCGAAATCGACCTGCACGCCCGTTGAGGCGGTCGCCACCGCCCCGCTCGCGAGCACGACCGCCGCGACCCCGGCCGCCACGAGGCTTGGTACCAGAAGCCGTTTCACTGCAAGTCTCCTCTCATGGTCGCCAACCTTCCTTGCCGACCCCGGATCCTTCGCTGCGCCGCTACCCGCCCGCTTCCGAGCGACTACCGTCTCGGTGTGCTGCGGTTCGGGATCCTCGGGCCGATCGAGGTGGTCGCCGACGACGGCCCGCTGCAGCTCGGCGGCCCCCGGCTGCGGTCGACTCTCGCTCTGCTCCTCCTGAACGCGAACCGCGTCGTCTCGATCGATGAGATGGCCGACGCGCTCTACGCGGGCAGGCCGCCGGTGACCGCCGTGACGCAGGTGCACAAGCAGATCGCAGAGCTGCGGAGAGTGCTCGGCCCAGAGGCGATCCTCACGCAGGACTCTGGCTATGTCATCAACGTGGCGCAGAAGCAATTCGACCTCGCTCGCTTCGAGGGCCTGATGGCCAACGCGGCAGCGGCCATGTCACGGTCTGATGCCGCCCGAGCCGCTACCTTCCTGAAGGACGCGCTCACCCTCTGGCGAGGTAAGGCGCTCGGGGAACTGCGCGACGAGGAGTCCTTCGTGTCGCAAGCTCGCCGACTGGAAGAGCTGCGACTCACGGCGCAGGAGCGACTGGCGGAAGCGGAACTGGCGCTTGGGCATCATGCCGAGGTAGCCGCCGAGCTGGGACATCTTGTCGCAGTGCACCCGCTGCGCGAGTCGCTGCGGGCGCTGCAAATGCTCGCCCTCTATCGGTCGGGCCGTCAGACCGAGGCGCTGGACGTCTTCCGCCGCACCAGGGTCGAGCTCGTCGAGCGGTTCGGGATCGAGCCCGGTCCGGCGCTGCGAGCCGCAGAGCGCGCGATCCTGCAACAGGACCCAGCGCTGGAGCTCGATGGAGCGACAGTTGACGAGGCACCGGCGATCTTGCTTCTCGCCTCCCGCGACGCCGCATTCGACGAGTTACTGGCAGTCGCGCGGCCGCTCGCGGACTCGCGCGAGCTGATCCTGGCGAGGCTGATCGCTGACGAGGGCGAGCTCGCCGCAGCGGCCGAGGCGGCCAACGCGCATACCCGGCGATTCAGCAGCAATGTTCGGACCGCCGTCTTCACGAGCACCGATCCGGTCGATGACGTCGTCCGGTTCGTTGACTCCTACGCCGTCGAGCTCGTACTCGCGGATTCGGTGGAAGGCGTCGACGGCGAACACGTGCCGGACGAGCTTGCTGCGCTCTTCGAGCGGTCCCCGGCGGATGTCGGAGTGGTCTCGGGCACTCCGCGTTTCTCTTACGGCCTCTTCGTCCCATTCGGCGGCGGCGAGCACGACTGGGCCGCACTCGAGCTCGCGGCGTGGCTCGCGGCCGCCGAAGACGCCGAGCTCGTGCTCGTGGGAACAGGATCCGACATGCAGAGCGGCCGTCGGGACGCGAGCAGGCTCCTCGCCCATGCAGCTGTGGCGGTGCAGCGGCTAGCGGGCGTTTCGACTCGTCCGATGCTCGCGCCACCATCGCCTGAGGGCCTACGTGACGCTGTGGAGTCGGCCGGCGTCGTGATCGTCGGCGTCATCGACAGCTGGCGCACCGGCGGCATCGGCGACGCAAGGCGCGCGCTGTTGGCGGGAGGCGCGCCGGTCGTACTCGTCCACCGGGGGCCCCGCCCGGGCGGCCTCGCGCCGACGGAGAGCCGCACCCGCTTTTCCTGGACGCTCGACTACTCGCACGTGGTTTCGTTGGCACCGAGGTAGTTCGCGTCTCCTTGGTACGTGCCGGGCGGCTGTTGGGCGGCGCGGGCATTGGCCGGTCCCTTGAACAGGACGACCGAGGAGATCGTCTTGTGATTCTCCGTCTCGAAGAGCAGGTTCCGTCCCAGCTGGTACGAGAAGTGCACCTTCCCGTTGGGGCTCGTTCCGGAATATGTCGGGACCGCTCGGCGGCCGTAGGCCTCGCGCATCCGGGCGAGTGTGGAGCACGGCCCAATTCCCGCGGCCGTACGAAAGGTGCGGTTCCACGTAGTGATGACGAAAGCCTTCCGCGCGTTCGGCATGAAGTAAGCGGCGACCTCCGGCCCTTCGAACGATATTGCCGGGAAGCTCCGTACTCCCGGGACGACCGGTGTCTCCACGAACGCTCGGTAGGGGCCGAGCGCGTTCGCGTAGTACGAGCGCGGGTGCCCGAGCGTGACTCCGTCGATCGCGGACGGGGTGATCTTAGGCGGCACAGCAGGACCCGACGACGTGTTCGTTGCGAGAAGTGCACCGGCGACCGCGGCTGCGACGGCCACCACGGCGAGCGCAGCCAGTCCCACGAGGCGCCGGCTCGGTCGGCCGAGCGGTGCGGCGCCGCCGCGGAGCGCAACGCGCGCGGCGGCAGCCAGCTCGCCACAGGTCGCGTAACGCTCGTCCGGATTCTTGGCGAGCGCCTTCGCGAAGAACTCGTCCCAGGCTGCGGGCAGCTCGGGGTCGAACTCCGTGGGGCGAGGCGGCGGGTCGTTGAGATGCGCGAACACGACGGAGAGCTCGCTCTCCCGTTCGAACGGCTTCGCTCCGACCAGGCACTCGAAAAGGACGCAACCGAGCGAGTACAGGTCGGAACGCGCGTCGACCTGGCGTCCCTGGATCTGCTCCGGCGGCACGTAGTCGATCGTGCCGACGAAGCCGCGGTCGCCCGTGAGGCTCGAAACCGAGGAGACATGACGAGCCAGACCGAAGTCGCAAACGAGCGCGCGTTCCTCGCCGTCGCGTTCGGTGACGAGGATGTTGCCGGGCTTGATGTCGCGGTGGACGAGCCCTAGTTCGTGCGCCGCGTCGAGCGCGTCTGCGACCTGCGCGATCAGCCGAACGGCGCGGCCGGGCTCGAGAGGCGCTTCCCGGTTGAGGATCTCGCGCAGATCGGACCCCTCGACATACCGCATGGCGAGATAGAGATGACCTTCGGTCTCACCTGAGGCGATCGTGGTGACGAGATTGGGGTGGTGGAGCCTCGCGGCGAGCGCGCACTCCCGCTCAAAGCGCTCGCGGAAGCGCGTATCGTGGCTTTGCCCGGCGGCGATGATTTTGACGGCCACCGGATCGCCCGACTCGACCGTCTCGGCGAGGTAGACCGTTCCCATTGCGCCCGCGCCCAGAAGTTCACGGATCCGGAACCCGCCGACAAGGCTGCCTTGTTCGATCGTCGACACCAAAGGATTCTCCGCCTTCACACGCGGTCGATCAATGTCCGGGCCGAGACACGGGTAGGAAGCGGCGGGTGTCGAGGGAGTCGCGGTGGGGGCCTTTCCGCACGAACGACGGTGCCGCTGACGCTCGCGTCCGGGCATCCCTCGCGTGCTCCATCGCAGTGCGTGACGGAGCACGACGTGAAACAGCCGCGGTCGTCGACGTCGTGTTCGACTAGCACGCCGCGCGCCCGGAGACGTCGCGTGACTTCATGCCGGATGAAATGCTCCGTCGGAGCCCACTGTTCATGCGGGGCGTCGGCTCCTGTGCCACGCGCGCTTTAGCGAAGCCCAGGCTGATCACTGTCCCGTAGAGACAGCGACATCAGAAGCTTGGGCGATGCGTTCGCGGAGCCGCGACCGAAGCGACTTCAGACGTATGGAGCCGACGGTCGCTGCGTATCGCCTGGGAAGGCAGAAGCCAAAGGTCGGCCGGGCAAAGCCCGTCGCGTCTGTGCATAGGCGGAACTCTCAGCCACCTTCAGCGATCGGCCATGGCGATCGCCCCCGGCTGCGTTGTCTAGATGGACAGCAACGTGGGTCAACAGAAGGTCAACAAGGCGGCGCGAGACTGCGCCATCCGGTCAGAGGTGATGGCTCAACGAACAGCTCTCGCGACGAGTTACCAGGGGCTGAGAGACCGGCGGGCTCCACTCTTAATCCCAAGGTCGCAGGTTCGATCCCTGCACGGCCCATCGAAACCCTCCCCGCACACCGCATCTTCTGCGGGCAGTGTCTTCTCTCTGAAACGTCGCCTGCAGGCTCGACAGGAATGAATCAGGCCGCTGCGGACCGACGAGGCCGGGGGTCGTGTGCGACGCATGCCTGCGCGTAGGTCGCCTGTTTCGCGCAGCAACGGGTGAGCGTGGCGATGAAGGCGCTTTCGGCCGGTGAGAGCGGGCGGCCGGCGAGCCGAGCGATCTGGAAATCGCGCGTTAGCCGCGGGCGGCCTCGGAGGCGGAAGACATCGAGCTCGCCGCGCTCGATCTCTTCGGCGACCGCATAGGAGGAGAGGAAGGCGACGCCGAGTCCCTCTCGCGCAGCCCTCTTCACTGCTTCCGTTGAGCCGAGTTCCCAGACGCGGGCCGGCTGGACGCCGATTTCGCGCAACTCGCTCTCGACGTAGCCACGCGAGCTCGAGTCGGGCTCTCGGCAGAGAAGCGTCAATCCGGTGAGCGCGTCCGGTTCGAGCGTTCCTTTCGTCTCGATGAGTCCTGCTGTCACAACTCCGACGATCTCGTCGGCGAGGAACGGTTCGAGCGCGATCCGCTCGTCGGCCTTGTCGATGCCGACGATTGCGAGTTCCACGCGGCCGGCGAGGAGACGGCGGAGGATCTCGCCGCTTGCGGCGATCTCGATCTCGACGTCGACATCGGGATAGTCACGGCGGAAGCAGCCGAGCGTGTCCGGGAGCAGGTAGGAGCCGGGGGCCGTCGAGGCGCCGAGGCGGATCGTGCCCGTCTGGAGGCCGGCGAGCGCCCCGAGCTCCTGCTCGCCGGCCGCCAGCGCAGCGAGCGCCTGCGCGATGTGGGCCGTGAGTACGCGACCTCCCTCGGTCAGCCTGCTGCCGCGGCCGTTTCGCTCGACGAGGCGCTGTCCGGCCGCCGTCTCCAGCGTGCGGAGGTGCTGGCTGGCCGAGGGCTGCCCGATGCCGACCGCTTGGGCCGCCGCGGAGATGCTGCCGCGCCGGTCGATCTCGACCAGCAAACGCATCCGCGTGGTGTCCCATACCTCAGAGAGCAGCGTCATCAACCATCGGCTTAGACGATATGTGCTATTGCGGATTTCGTCTAGTGCGATGTGAAGTGGAGCCGTACGTTCTCCGCATGAGCGACATCCGCGAATCCATCATCAGTGTCAAGAGCGCCCTCGCGGCCAAATCCGACGCCGGGCCGGCACCCGACCGTCCCGCCGTGGCAGTGATCGAGGACGGACTTCGCTGCCGCACCGAAGGAGCGGACGGCTGGACCGTCGTAACCGACATGCCCGCGGCGGTTGGCGGGGCAGGAGCCGCTCCCACGCCCGGCTGGCTGATCCGGGCTGCCCTGGCGTCCTGCGCGGTGACGACGATCGCGATGCGCGCGGCCGAGCTCGACCTTCCGTTGACTCGGCTCGAGGTCACGGCCGAGAGCGCCACCGACATGCGAGGCATCCTCGGGGTCGGCGACGGTGTCGATCCGGGACCCGTCAGCGCTCGGCTGCGGGTCCGGCTCGCGGCGGCGGCAGATGAGCAGCGGCTCGAGGAGCTCGTTCAGTGGGCCGACAGCCATTCACCGGTGGGCGACTGCGTGCGGAGAGCCGTCCCAGTCGAGCTTGAGATCACCGCCGAATGATCCTCCGCCAGTTCCTCGTCCCGGAGACTGCCTGTGCGAGCTACCTCTTCGGCTGTACGACTCACAGGAAGCTCGCCCTCGTCGATCCGCACGAGAGTCTCGTCGAGGCGTACCTCGCTCCCGCTGAACAGATCGCCGCGTCGCTCGTCGCTGTCTTCGAGACCCATCTCCAGGCGGCATGAGAACAAGGAGGAGACGATGGCTGAGAGTGACAAAGTGCTGATCAACCTCGCGACCGGGATGGAGGACGGCGAGCGGGTCCTCGTTGCCTTCCTCGTCGCAACGGCCGCCCAGCAGCAAGGTAAGGAGGTTGTCGTCTGGGCGACGAAGGACGCCGTTCGCCTCGGGCTTCCCGGAGGGCTCCAGGGCGTCGTCTGCAAGGACTGCCCGCCGCTCGAACGGCTCTGGGAGCAGTTCACCGAGGCCGGCGGAGAGCTCTGGCTGTGCCCGATCTGCCTCGCCTCGCGCGATCTCGGAGAGCCCGAGACGGCGAACACGAAGGTCGCGGGCGCGACTCCGATGTGGGAGTGGGCAGGCAGCGATGCGACCGTCTTCAGTTATTGAGGAAGTGAGAAGCAACCGGACCGCACACGAGTGGAGGTGCTGTGATGGCGGTTGAGTTGGACATCGATATCACCCTGCTGAAGAGCGAGATCAAGAAGACGTACGCCCTCGTCTCGAGGGAACCAGAGAAGGACTTCGTCTTCCCGACGGGACGCCCGTGGGCCGAGGATCTCGGCTACCCCGACGAACTCGCAAGCGTCCCCGAGACGGCGGTCCAGTCCTTCGCCGGCGTGGCCAACCCGTTCTCTCTCGGCCGTCTCGAGCCGGACGCGCGCGTGCTCGACCTCGGCTCAGGCGCAGGGACGGATTCGTTGGTCGCCGCCCAGATGGTCGGCGCTGAAGGACGCGTCACCGGCATCGACATGACGCCCGAGATGATCGCCAAAGCCCGCGCCGCGGCCGCCGAGATGGGCGCGACGAATGTCGAGTTCTTCGAGTCCGAGGCCGAGCGTCTGCCGTTCGCCGACGGGAGCTTCGACATCGTGATCTCGAACGGCGTGATCGACCTCATCCCGGACAAGGACGCGGTCTTCTCGGAGCTCTTCCGCGTACTCGCGCCGGGCGGGCGGATCCAGATCGCCGACGTCACGATCCAGAAGCCGGTGAGCGAGGAAGGGAGGCGGAACATCGACCTCTGGACCGGCTGAATCGCAGGAGCGCTGCTGGAAGCAGCGTACGCCAAGCTCCTGGAACGGCACGGCTTCGAGCTAGTCGAGACCGGTCAACTCGTCGACACCTACGCCCGCTCGAAATTCGAGGACACGCGGGAGAAGGCGCAGACGTTCGGCGCACGAGGCACCACCGTGAAGGCGTACAAGCCGCAGGCGTGACCGATGCAGCGACGTGACGAGGCCGGGGTGGAGGCGGCAGCGATCGCTGCCCTCGTTTCGCTCGACGGCAAGAGCGTCCTCGATGTCGGCTGCGGACAGGGCCGCCTCACCAGGTTCGCCGCGGCACGGGCTGCCTCCGTCTATGCCTTCGACCCGAGCGCCGAGAATGTTGCAGCAGCACGCGCATCACTCACCTGCGAGCAGCACAGCCGCGTCCGCTTCGTCGTCGGCGCCGCGGAAGCGATCGACCTCCCACGCGAGCGGTTCGACCTCGTGCTCTGCGGCTGGTCGTTGTGATGCGTCCCGCTCGAGGGCGTCGTGCACGCCCTGCGCAACATCCACGCCGCACTTGCGCCAGGCGGCCTGCTCGTGGACACGCAGCCGCTGTCACCCCACCCCAGTGTCGCGGCGGACGGAAGCGAGCTCGGGAAGCTCGATATGCGCGAATGGATCGACACGATCCGCGCGGTCGATGAACGCGTCGTCGACGTGATGACGGCCGGCCTCTACGAGGTCCGGCATGAAGAGCGCTTGGTCGTCAGCGACGCGTTCGACAACGGGCCCGAATGCCTCGAAACCGCCAGCAGCTGGCGCGAGACACGCGTCCCACCGGCACTCGGCTCCTGGCTCGAGGCGACGGACACGGCGGTCACCGTTGAACAGGAGGTTCGCCTCCGGTTGCTTCGCCGTGCTTCATCAGCTCCCGGGTAGGCGTGGGCGCTCGAGCTGTTGGGTCGGGGTGAAGCCGCGGCGTGTCCCGGATACCCTCGGCGGGATGGGCGTTCCCACCAGTCTCCGCAGCCGGTTGGGGGATCGCGCTCCGTGGCTGAAACGGATGTACGGCGTGTACTGGTCGGCACGGCGCGTGTGCCGCGCAGCCGTGTCTGCTGCTGCGGCACCGTACTTCCCGCCCGAGACGACGTATGTAGGAAGCCTGGGCAGGGTCTGGGCGGTCAGTGTCGAGTCGAGGGCGCCGAGCATTGCCGCGTTCTTCTGCGGGGAAGACGTCCGCGCCGCATCGCGCGGCCGAGTGTGGTGGCGGAGCGTTCCCGCCCGGGTCGCGCGCATCGCGGACGAGGGCGGGCTCCCTATCGTGCGACTTCTCGAGCCCGATCGGTGGCCGGCCGATCTCTTGCGGCGTGCTGTCGTCGTGCCGCTCTTGGTCGACCTCCACGCGGATCTTCCGGCCGACCCGGACGCGCTGGCGGCTCAACTCGTGAGAGGGCGCACTCGAGGGGATTTCCGGCGCATCCGCCATGGGAACTTCAGCTACAGGATCACCGGCGATCCCGCCGAGATCAGCGAGTTCTATGCTCGCTACCACGCACCGCTCCTCGCGGACCGGTTTCCCGAAGACGGCCGGGTCGTGCCGGTTGAGGAGATGCTGGACAAGCTGGGCCAGGGCGGCGAGCTTGTTTGCGTCGAGATCGACGGCGACTGGGTCGCCGGAATCTTCAACATCGCCAATGAGAGGAGCTACGAGCTCGGCTCCCTCGGGATTCGCGATGCAGACGAAACGGTGCGCCAGAAAGGCGTGGTCGCCGCCCTCGTCGTCCGGAGCTTCGAGCGGGCTGTCGAGTTGGGCCTGGATCGACTCTGGCTGGGCCAGTCGCTGCCGTTCCTTGGCAGGAGCTCCGTGTACTTCAAGACGAAGTGGGGCGGGGTGATCACGCGCGACCTGTCTATCCCGGAGCTGCACATGTTCATTGACCTCCGCCATGCGGCGACTCGCCGGATGCTGTCCGCCACCCCTCTCATCCACGCCGAGGGAGACGCACTCGTGGTCTCGACGTGGCTCGCGCCGGGCGAAAAGCCCGTCCACGACACGATTCGCGATGTGGGGCAGTTTCCGGGGATCTCCCACTGGTACGTGCTCGGGCAGCCCCATACCCTCGCGGCCGCCGACGTGCGTCTGTCGGCCTCCGAGCGGATCGTGCGCGTCCCGGTCACGCTGTCCGACGATCGGCCGCTCTGGCTGGGCGAGACGCTGGCGGCCCGTCAGCCGCCGGCGCCGTAGCCGTCGACGCGCTCGGGACGGATTCGGATGATCACGCGCTGCTCGCCCGGCCCGAGGTACGGGTACTTGTCCTGGCCGAGGTACTTCTTCGCGAGCATGTCGATGTGCTCGAGCGCGCCCTCGTCGACGAGGGCGGCCGGTCCGCTCACCATCACGTAGCCGGACTGCTGGTCGTCGGCGGGCAGGACGGTGACCGTCGCCCGCGGATCGCGCTCGATGTTCTTGACCTTCGTCCGCCCGTAGGCGCTGTTCACGAGCACGTTCTCGCCGTCGTAGTCGATCCAGACGGGCGTCGCCTGCGGCGATCCATCCTCCCGCACTGTCGCGATCACGCCCCAGTTGCGGTCCGTAAAGAGCCTCGCCTGCTTGTCGCTGAGCACGGCCATCGGTCACTCCTCCTCGTGTCGCATCCTCCTCGTGCGGAAACTCATCCGGCCGCCGAGTCATTCCCGGGTGGGCGCCGCCGCTTCAAGGCTCCGGCCCCGCGCCGCTCTGGCCTTTCGCCGATGGATCGTGCAGACTGCGACGAGGACCGGAGCACGGAATGGGGGGCAGAGTCACGAGCAGCGGAACAGAGCCGCTCACCACAACGGCCGAGGCCGTGGACGATGCCGTCCGGCGGCTCGTCGTCGAGCGCTCCCACGATCTCGTCACGCTCTGCGACCTGACCGGCGGGATCGTCTACGCCTCGCCATCCTGGGCGCACCTCGGCTGGGACCCCGCCGAGTTGGCGGGGCGGGCGGTGCTCGAGCTCATCCATCCCGAGGACGCCCACACGGCCACGGAGGCGTGGAACGAGGTCGTTTCCGGTACCGACGTCGACGCGGTCACGGTCCGCCTTCGCCGGGCCGGCGGGAGCTTCGCGTGGTTCGAGGTGAACGGCTCCTCGATCCGCGACGCCGACGGCGAGCCGAGCTTCATGCTCGGCACCGCGCGGGACGTGAGCGAGCGAGAGGAACTGCGCTCCCGCCTCCGTGACCTCGATGCCGTGTACCGCTTCGCCGACGCGGTCGCCGGCGCCCGTGCGCTCGACGACGTCCTCGAAGCCGCGCTCGACGCGGCCCTGGAGGCGACGGGCGCCGATCGCGCCGCCGTCCTCCTCGTCGATGCGGACGACGTGCTCCGGTTCCGTGCCTGGCGCGGACTCTCGGATCGCTACCGCGCCGCGACGGAAGGGCACTCCCCCTGGCCGGCCGACGTCCGGGACCCGCAGCCCGTCCTCGTCGAGGACGTCGCCGGGGCGGGATTCGACCCGGACATCGAGCGCGCCATCCGCAAGGAGGGCATCTGCGCGCTCGCCTTCGTGCCGCTCGGTCGCGGCGACCGCCTGCTCGGGCGGTTCACGCTCTACCGCGACGAGCCGCATCCCTGGAGCGACCGCGAGGTGCTCCTCTCGCGGACGATCGCGAACCATCTCGCCTCCGTCGCCGAGCGCAGCGAGACCCAACAGGCCCTTCACGAGTCGAGCGAGCAGCTCGCGAGCATCCTGCGGACGGTCGAGGAGGGAATCACCGCGACGAGCCGCGACGGACGCTTCCTGTTCGCGAACGACGCGGCCGCCCGCGCCGCAGGGCTCGAAACCGGCGAGGAGCTTGCCGCGCTCTCGCCCGAGAAGCGGCTCTCGCTGTACGAGGCGTTCGATGCCGACGGAGCCCGTGTCCGGCCGGAGGATCTGCCGTCCTCGAAGGCGCTCACGGGAACCGAGAGCTCGGCCGTCGTCCGGATCCGCCCGCGCTCCGGCGAGTGGGAGCGCTGGCTCGCGTTGCGGTCGACTCCCGTGTTCGCGTCCGACGGCTCGGTCGAGCTCGTCGTCAACGTGACGCGCGACATCACGCACGAGACGCTCGCGGCGCAGCGCGAGGAGGAGGCGCTGCGCGCCGCAGAGTCGTCGCGCGCCCGGCTCGCCCTACTGCTCGAGGCGACGGAGCAGCTGGGCCAGACGCTCGAGTACGAGGAGCTGCTGCGGCGGGTGCCGCGGCTCGTCGTCCCGCGCATCGCCGACGGCTGTCACATCTACATCGGGCGGAACGCGGACGCCGAGCTCGTCCGCGTGGCGCACGCGCATGTCGATCCGCGCATCTCGAAGCTCCTCGACACGATCGACGCCGTCTACGACGTCTCGCGGGACCGGCGCATCCCGGCCGTCCAGGTCTTCCGCACCGGCAACGCGATCCATCGGCCCGCCCTTTCGCGGCCTCTGGAGAGGGTCGCGCGGCCGGGCGAGGAGCAGATCGTGCAAATGGAGTCCCGCTCGCTGATCGTCGTGCCGCTCGAGACCGGAGGCAGGCGGCTGGGAGTGCTGGCCGTCACGTCCGCGGAGGCCGGCCGGCACGGTGACGAGGACTTCGAGCTCGTCTCGGAGCTCGCGCGGCGCGTGTCTCTCGCGCTCGACCTGGTCGGCCTCCACCGCCGCGCACAGGACTCCCTCGCGCAGCTGCAAGCCGTGATCGCGCAGCTGCCGCTCGGGGTCACGATCATCGGCGCGGACCACCGCATCCTCCTGCGGAACGAGGAGCTCGAGCGCGTCTGGGGCGAGCCGGTGGCTCTCGGCGCCGACCATCGCAAGAGCGGCATCGAGACGCACGACTGGCCGCTCGAGCGCGCGGTCGAGACCGGTGAGGTGACGATCGGCGAGCGCCGCGAGCTCGTGCGGGACGGCGAGCTGCGCACCGTCGAGATCAGCGCTGCACCGGTGCGCGACGCCGACGGCGCCATCGTCTCGGCCGTCGCGATCATCGCCGACGTCACGCGCCGCAGCCGGGCCGAGGAGCACCTCCGCTTCCTCGCGGAAGCGAACGAGCTTCTCGTCGCAAGCCTCGACTGGGAGAGCACGCTGGAGGCGATCGCGGATCTCGCCGTGCCGGCGCTCGCCGGCTACCTCGTGATCGACCTGATCGACGAGGAGGACGAGCTCCACTGGGTCGTCGCCGTCCATGCCGACCCGGAGAAGACGGAACTCGTCCGCGAGCTCCGGAGCCGGTACCCGCCGACGCTGTCCACCCATCCGATCCAGGTCGCCCTCCGCACGGGAGAGGCGCAGCTGCTGCCAGACCTCCAGGCGGAGGCCGACGCGATGGCGCACGACACGAAGCACGCGCGCGCGATCCGCAAGATCGCGAACACGTCCGGCCTCGTCGCGCCGCTCGTCGCCCGGGGACGCACGCTCGGCACGATCAGCCTCGGCACGATCGAAGGCCAGCTCCGCTTCGACGAGTCCGACGTCGCGATGGCCACGGAGCTCGCGAGGCGCATCTCGCTCGCGCTCGACAACGCGCGCCTCTTTGCCGAGGCGCAGGAGCGCGCGCACGCGGCGGCGGCGCTCGAGTACGTGGACGACGGCGTCATCCTCGTCGACGAGGCCGGCATCGTCCGCCTCTGGAACCCGACCGCGGCGATCAGCCTGCGCCGCCCCGCGGTGGAGGCGGTCGGCCAGCCGATCGCGGAGCTGCTCGAGGACTGGCCGTCACTGCAGTCGCGCATCCCCGTGGCGTCGGAGCCTCAGGCGGGAGGAGCCTCGCGTGCGCAGACGCTGCCCGTCGAGGTCCACGGCGAGGAGCGGTGGCTGTCGATCTCGGCGGTGCGCTTCCCCGGCGGCACCGTCTACGCCTTCCGCGACGTCACCGACGAGCGGGCCGTGGAGCAGATGAAGACGGACTTCGTCTCCACGGTCTCGCACGAGCTGCGCACGCCGCTCGCCGCGATCTACGGGGCCGCGATGACGCTCCGGCGGCGGGACGTCGCCGTCGACGAGCCGCAGCGCGACCGGCTGCTCGAGGTCGTCTCGAGCGAGTCGGACCGACTCGCTCGGATCGTGAACGACATCCTCTGGGCGAGCCGGCTCGAGTCGGGCCGCATGAGCATCGCGATCGAGCGGTGCGACGCCGCCGCGCTCACGACCGAGGTCGTGGACGTCCTGCGCTCACGGACCCCGGAGGGGATCGAGGTCGTCGTGACGAAGTCGCGCGGCCTGCCGCAGGTCGCGGCGGACCCCGACAAGCTGCGCCAGATCCTCACGAACCTGATCGACAACGCGATCAAGTACTCGCCGGACGGAGGGCGCGTCGAGGTCGAGATCGGCCGCAGCGGCGGCCGGGTGCGGTTCCGCGTCACCGACCAGGGGCTCGGCATCCCTCCCGCCGAGCAGGACCGGATCTTCGAGAAGTTCTTCCGGCTCGACCCGAACCTGACGCGCGGGGTCGGCGGGACCGGGCTCGGGCTCTACATCTCCCGGGAGCTCGTGACGCGGATGAACGGCCGCATCTGGGTCGACTCCGACGGGCGCAACGGCTCGTCGTTCTTCCTCGAGCTGCCGCTCGCCTGAGCGAGCTCATTCGGACACGGCCGATACCTGGATACCGGCCGTGCCCGATCTCGAAGCCGCTCTTCTAGTAGGGAGGACCGGCAGGTCCTGCCGGGCCTTCCTCGTAATACGTCCGGCGGCGCCCGAAGTATCCGGGGCCGGCCCACGAGGACCAGAAGATCAGCGACAACAGGATTCCGACGATGCCCACGATCAGCAGGATCCAGCCGATGGTGTGGATGTTCACGCCGGATACTTCGGTGTTCACGGCGAAGGCGAGCACGGCGCCCACGGCCGCGAGAATCAGTCCTACTCCGAGACCCATGCTTCCTCCTTTTGGCGGGGTCAGGGAGAGCAACGGACGAAGGGCGGTTCTGGGTTCGGTCTGTTTCTCTTTCGTCTAGGCTCTTTTGCAGATGCGCAGGGGCACCATCGTCGCGCTCTTGGGTCTTGGATTGGTCGCTGGCGGGGTCGCCACCGCCGTCGCGGTTGTGCCCACCTGGCTCCCCGAGTCGGCCTCCCGCGAGGCCGGTCGCATCCACTTCGTCATCTGGTTCGTGATCGTGATCTGCATCGCGATCTTCGCGCTCGTCGCCGCGGTGATGATCTACGCGGTCGTCCGCTTCCGCGTTCAGGAGGACGACTTCGAGGACGGCCCGCCCGTGCACGGGCACACCGGCCTCGAGATCACGTGGACGGTCATCCCGTTCGCCCTCGTCACCGCGATCGCCATCGTCAGCGCGATCGTGCTCTCCCGAAACGACGCCCAGGCCCGGGACACGCTCCGCATCAACGTCACGGCACAGCAGTTCACGTTCACGTTCGGCTACCCCGAGGCGAAGAACGTCATGAGCCCGGTGCTCCGGCTGCCGGAGGGCCGTTCGGTCGAGCTCTACATGCGCGCGCTCGACGTGATCCACTCCGTCTTCGTCCCGGAGTTCAGCCAGAAGGAGGACGTCGTGCCCGGGCTCGTCACGACCCTCCACATCACGCCCGACCGCGTCGGCACCTTCCCGCTCGAGTGCACCGAGCTGTGCGGGCTCGGCCACTCGCTCATGCGCACGCAGGCGATCGTGATGAAGCCGGCCGCGTTCGACAGCTGGCTCAAGCAGCAGGAGAAGGGCGCGCCCGCGCCGGCGGGCTCCTCGTCGTCGGGCTCGTCCTCGTCTTCCGGCTCGTCGACGTCGGTGTCGGTGTTCAGCGCGAACTGCGCGAGCTGCCACACGCTGACCGCGGCGCACGCGACCGGGACGATCGGCCCCGACCTCGACAAGCTCGTCTCCTACGCGCAGCAGGCGCACAAGCCGCTCACCGACTTCGTCCACGAGTCGATCGTCAGCCCGGGCGCGTACGTGGAGTCCGGCTACCCGGACGGCGTGATGCCGCAGAATTTCGGCGAGTCGCTCTCGAAGACGCAGCTCGGGGCGCTCGTGACGTTCCTCGTTCAGTCCAGCCAGCAAGCGAGCAAGAAGGGATGAAGCACGCGTGACGACGACAGCAGCACCCGCCCACGACGTCCAGCACGCTCCCGGTCCGACCAGGGGCAGAGGGTGGCGGCTGCTCTTCCGTGGCGGCTTGTTCCGCGCCGCCTGGATGTTCGTCATGTTCGGCGGCCTCGGCTTCGGGATCGTCGTCCTGATCCGTTGGGGCGCCGGCTGGCACCCGCTCCTCGCGACGGAGCCGCTCGTCCTCGTCGCGGGACTCGTCTCGGCGCCCGTCGGCTTCCTCGCGGGTCTCGGGGCCTTCGACTACTGGGCGTACTACGCCATGGGGTATCCGAGCCGGGCCGAGGACCACTCGGGGCACGGGGCGCAGAGCTGGCGCGACTACTTGCGCGTCAACACCGACCACAAGGTGATCGGCGTCCAGTACCTCGTGACGACGGTCTTCTTCTTCCTCGCCGGCGGGATGCTCGCGATGCTCGTGCGCGCCGAGCTCGCGAAGCCGGGAGACCAGTACTTCGACCCGCAGACGTACAACGGGCTCTTCTCCGTCCACGCCGCGCTGATGATCTTCCTCTTCGTGATCCCGGCCTTCGCCGGGCTCGCGAACTTCGTCGTGCCGCTCATGCTCGGCGCGGCGGACATGGCTTTCCCGCGCCTGAACGCCCTCTCGTTCTGGCTACTGCCGATCGCCGGGGTCATGATGCTGAGCTCGTTCTTCATGCCCGGCGGCGCGTTCGCGTGCGGCTGGACGGGCTACGCGCCGCTCTGCTCGAGCCACCAGCCGATCGGGGCGATCTTCTTCAACCAGGGCGTGCAGTGGGCGGGGGCGTCCTCGATCATGACCGCCCTCAACTTCCTCGTCACCATCATCACCATGCGGGCGCCGGGGATGACCTTCTGGCGGATGCCGCTGCTCGTGTGGGCGAACTTCACGACGTCGCTGCTCGTCGTGATCGCGACGCCGTTCATCGCCGGGTCGCAGTTCTTCTCGATGTTCGACCACGTGATGCACACCGCGTTCTTCAACTCGGTCGGCGGCGGCTATCCGCTCGGGTACCAGCACATCTTCTGGTTCTACTCGCACCCGGCCGTCTACATCATGATGCTGCCCGGCTTCGGGATCATGAGCGAGGTCATAGCCGTCTTCAGCCGCAAGCCGATCTTCGGCTACCGGCTCATGGCCCTGTCGCTCATGGCGATCGTCGTGCTGGGCTTCTCGGTCTGGGCGCACCACATGTTCGTGAGCGGCATGTCGTCGTGGCTGCGCGTTCCGATGATGATCACGACGCTCCTCATCGCCATCCCGACAGGGATCAAGATCTTCAGCTGGCTCGCGACGATCTGGGAGGGAAAGCTCCACTTACGGACGCCGATGCTGTTCGCGCTCGGCTTCCTCTCGATGTTCGTCATCGGCGGCCTGTCCGGCGTGATGCTGGGCGCCGTCCCGATCGACATCCACGTGAGCCAGACGTACTTCATCGTCGCCCACATCCACTACGTGCTCTTCGGCGGCTCCGTGTTCACGATCTTCGCCGGGATCTACTACTGGTTCCCGAAGATGACGGGCCGGATGTACGACGAGAGGCTCGGCAAGCTCCACTTCTGGCTCACCTTCGTCGGCTTCAACCTCACGTTCTTCCCGATGCACATCCTCGGCACCGAGGGGATGCCGCGGCGCGTTGCCGACTACCTGCCGAAGTTCGGCGACCTGAACATGTTCATCTCGCTCGCGTCGTTCGGGCTCGGCGCCTCGGTGATCGTCTTCCTCTACAACATGATCACGAGCTGGCGCTTCGGCGAGATCGCGCCCGGCAACCCGTGGCGCGCGATGACGCTCGAGTGGCAGGTCACGTCGCCGCCGCCGATCTTCAACTTCGACGAGATCCCGCAGGTCGTCGGCTCGCCGTACGAGTACGGAGTGCCGGGCGCGCAGCACGCCGTCCTCGCGCCGTCGAAGGCGCGTGAGATGGAGGAGGTGCCGGTGTGACGCATCTCCTCGTCGTCGCCAACGAGACGGTCGACGCGAAGACGCTTCGGGACGCGCTCGCGTCGCGCGGCGACGATCTCTTCGTCACGGTCGTCTCGCCGGTGAACGAGCCCCAGCGTGGCTACGTCGTCTACACCGACACCCGCCGCGCCTCGGCCGGCCGGAGGCTCGATCGCGCGCTCGCGCACCTGCGCGAGACAGGGATCCCGGCCGCCGGCTACGTCGTCGAGGCGGATCCCGCGGCCGCCGTCCGCGACGCGCTCTCGCAGCTCGAGCCGCCCGTCGACGAGATCCTCGTCTCGACGCACCCGGAGGAGAAGTCGGGCTGGCTCCGGCGGAACGTGATCGACCGGATCCGCTCGGCCGCCGGTTCGGTGCCGGTCGAGCACCTCGTCGCGGGCTCCGACGGGCCGAGCGAGAAGAACGTGCTCGTGATCGCGAACGAGACGGTCGTCGGCGAGCCGCTGCTGGCGAAGATCCGCGAGCGCGCCGCGGCGAGCCCGGCGAGCTTCCTCATCGTCTCGCCGCAGAGCGACCCGAACGCGGGCGACCATCCCGAGGCCGAGCGGCGCCTCAAGCGCGCGCTCTCGCAGCTGCGCGGCGAGGGGATCGACGTCCACGGGCAGGTCGCGCATCCGGATCCGTTCAGCGCGGCGATGGAGGCCGTCCACGATGAGCGGGTCGACGAGATCGTCGTCTCGACGTTCGAGCCGCTCAGCTCGGGCTGGCTGCGCAGGGACGTCGTCGAGCGCCTGCGCAAGGAGACTGGACTCCCGGTCGAGCATGTGACGGTCGCGAAGACCGAGGCCGAGGTTCCCGCGTGAGCGCCGCCGCACACGCCGAGGCGCACGAGCATCACGGGCCTCCCGAGCCGCACTACAGCTCGCGGATCAGGCCCGAGACGCTCGGGATGTACCTCTTCATCGCGTCGGAGATCATGCTCTTCGGCTCGTTCTTCACGGCCTACTTCTTCGTCCGGATCGTCAACGGGGTCGCGTGGCCGACGCCGCCCTTCGAGCTGCCGGTCTTCGTCGCGACGATCAACACGTTCATCCTGATGACCTCCAGTGCGACGATGCACTGGGCGACGGTGTCGATCAAGCGCGGCAACGTCTGGGGGATGCGCGCGGGCCTGCTGCTCACGTTCCTCATGGGCCTCGCGTTCCTGACGTCCCAGCTCTACGAGTACCTCCGCGCCGGCTTCAACACGTCGGACGGCGCCTTCCCGACCATCTTCTTCTGCCTCACCGGCCTGCACGGCTGCCACGTGTTCGTGGGCCTCTCGATCCTCGCTTTCATGACGATACGCGCGTGGCGCGGCCATTTCTCCGCCGAGCACCATCACGGCGTGGAGATCGGCGGGATCTACTGGCACTTCGTCGACGTGATGTGGATCGTCGTCTACACGACGGTCTACGTTCTCTGACCCGCGGGTAAGGGGCGGGAGATGCGCAATCCGCTCCGCAGCGAGGCCGAGGCCTACCGGTTCCTGGGCATCGTCATCGTCGGCGCGGCCGTCATCATCGGGGCCGCGTTCATCAACACGTGGCTCGGGGTCGCCGTGGCCGTGATCGCGTTCGCCGCGCTTGGGCGGTGGCTGATGCAGGAGCCGGTGCCGGGCGCCGCGGATCCCGCTCCCGTCGTCACTTCGGGGACGCCGCCGGGCAGGCATCGCGTGCTCGTCGTCGCACCTCCCGGCACCGAGGCCGTGAACGTGCCGGACGGCGCCGAGGTGCTCGTCGTCGTGCCCGCGCTCGCCTCGACGCGCGAGGCGTACACCGGCGCCGTCGACGACCGGCGGCACGACGCGGAGGCGACCGCGGCCGCGCTCGAGTCCCGGCTTCCCGGGGCGCGGGTCGAGGTCGGGGCGGACGACCCGGCGCTCGCGGTCGAGGACGCCCTGCGCATGTTCGGCGCCGACGAGGTGCTCGTCGTGGGCGACGACGGGATGCTGGAGGCGATCCGCGAACGGGTCGCGCTCCCCGTGTCGAGCGTCTAGCCGGCGTTCGAGGAGACGTACTTCGCCACGGCGTCGATCTGGGCCGGGCTCAGCTTTCCCTTGAAGGCCGGCATCACGGCCCCGCCGTTCGTCACTTGGCGCACGACGATCGACATCGCCGGCTTGAGCTGGTCGAGGTTCGGGCCGACCGTGCCCGTCGCTCCGGCCGCGGCGAGCGTGTGGCGGCCGGCGCACTGGCTCTTGAAAATCGACGCGCCGTTCGTGCCGAGGCTCTACGGAGACGCCGAGGAGCCGCCCGATCCCACGACCGAGGCGACGTACGCCGCGACGTCGATCGCGTCCTGGCCCTTGACGAGGTTCGCCGGCATCGGCGTCTGTGGCGTGAACTTCTTGTTCGTCGTGTAGGTCGCGACCTGCCCGGAGCCGAGCCGGATCTGGTCGAGGACGACGTTCTCGATCGAGCTCTCGGACAGGCCCTGCTGCTTGTCGCCTCCGAAGGCGCTGTCGAGGTTGGGGCCGATCGTCCCGCTCGCGCCTGCGGCGGCGAGCGTGTGGCAGGCCGCGCATCGCTGCGTGAAGAGCTGCTTGCCGTTCTGCGTGTCCGGCTGCCGTCCGCTGCTCGCGACGCCGCCCGTGCCGCAGCCGGCGGCGAGCAGCGCCGCCGCCACCATGAGTCCTGCGCCCCCGGTTGTGACCCGGACTGTGAGCCTCAACCTTGCGGAACCCCGATCGCCGACACGGCCTCCTCCCGCGTGGGATAGATCGTGAAGACCTTGTCGAGGCCGGTGATCTCGAAGATCTTCGTGATGTTGCGGTCGCTGCACACGAGCGAGAGCTGGCCGTCGTTCGTCCGCAGCCGCTTGACGCCGCCGACGAGGACGCCGAGCGTCGTCGAGTCGATGAACGTCGTGCCGCTGAAGTCGACGACGACCTCCTTGCCACCCTGGCCGATCACCTCGAGCAGCTGCTGCTTGAACTCGGGCGCCGTGTAGAGGTCGACCTCGCCCGTGAGCGAGATGACGTATGCCTCACCGCTGAGCTGCTCGGTCTTGATGTCGAAGTTCATGCGCGATCCCCCGAAATCGGTCACCGGCCCAGGCCGGGCCGCTCGAGGGTGAGTCTATCCGCGCGGCGGAAGCCGCAACCCCGCTACTTCTTGGGGGACTTCGACGGCGTGCTGCCGGAGGAACCGAGGGTCGGCCCCTGCTGGAGCGCCTTGATGTGAGCCTGGATCGCCGCCTTCTGCGGCGAGCTCGGATAGAGCTCGAGGTAGCGCTTCCACGCGCCGATCGCGACCTTCGCGTTGCCGTCGTTCTCCGCCGCCTGCGCGAGCTGCTGTTGTGCTGCCGAGCTGTGGGGCTGGAGCTTCGCGGCCTTCTGGTAGTCGGTGACGGCTGCCGCGAGCGTGCTCGTCGCCTGCTGGTAGAGCGCCGATGTCTGGCTCGCCGCCTGTTGCGACGCCTGCTGGAAGGCCGCGTTCGTGCCGACCGCCTGCGCGAGCGCGCCGCCGGGCAGGAAGGGCGCGCTCGGGTCGGCGAGCTGTGCCGCCTGCTGCTGCGACTGGTACTGCGAGACGAACGTCTGCGCCTGGGTCGTCTCGAGGCCGCCGAGCTGGCCCCACGCGTTCCCGTCCTTCTTCTTGATCCCGAGGTAGCTCTGGAGGGCGCTCACCGCCTGTGCCATGTCGCCGTTCGTCTCGTAGGCAAGCGCGAGGTCCCGGTAGCCCTTGGCCGGGTTCTTCTTGATCTCGCCCTTCGCCTTCGAGACGGGGTTGCCCCCGGCGCCGAAGAGACCGGAGTAGAGCTGGCTCAGACCCCCCGATCCCGAGCCGACTCCCACCCCGGCGAACGTCAATGCGAAGACGACCGCGAGCAGCGCGTACAGCCATCTCTGGCCGCGCCGCAGCCGCATGAAGAAGAGCTGCTGGTTCGGATTCCCGCCGCCGCTGTGCCGCTTCCGGCCGCGTGTGCGAGCCTTGGCCGGCTGCGCCTTCGCCTGCGCCTGCTGCTTCGCCTTTACCGCTGCGCGAGCCATCTAGCCGCCCAGAGTAGCCGAGGCTGGAGCGACCTTCGCCCGCCGCCGCTCGACGAATACCGCCAGCCAGATCGATCCCTCGAAGAGCCCCCACATCGGCAGCAGCTCGAGGAACGTGGTCAGTAGATCCGGCCCGGGGAGGGCGAGCGCGACGGCGGCCGTGATGAAGTAGCCGAGCCGCCGGTTCCTGCGCAACGTCCGCGAGGTGAGGACGCCCATCTGGACGAGCCCGAGGATGACCAGCGGGGTCTGGAAGATCACCACCATCCCGACGAGCACGGTGGCGACGAAGGAGTAGTACGCCTTCGCCTGGATCAGGTGGACGAAGTGGGAGCTGTCGTAGTTCGTGAGCCAGTGGATCGCGCGCGGCAGCAGGATCTCGTAGCCGAACGCGATCCCCCCGGCGGCGAGCAGCGCCGCGGCCGCGACGAGGCCCAGCAGCTTCCGCTCGGCGCCCCGGTCGAACGCGGGGGCGAAGAAGCCCCACACCTGCCAGAGGATCACCGGCGACGACAGCACGAAGCCGCCGTAGACGCTCACCGTCAGGGTGACCGTGAACGGCTCCGCAACCCCGATCGCGAGGAGCCGCCTGTGTCCCGGAGGCAGCGGCCTGTTCAGCCAGTCGAGCAGGTGCGTGTGGAAGACGAACGCGACGATCGTGCCGGCCACGAGCGCCCCGATGACCACGAAGAGCCGCTGTCGCAGCTCCTCCAGATGTTCGTCGAGCGTCGCCTCCTCGCCTTGGCCGAGGCGGCGGGGAAGCTTGCTCATCGTCGCGCTAGACGGTCTCGCGATCGGCGGGCGCGGCCGTCGTGGGCGCGACCGTCGGCTCGGCGGGCGGGAGCTCCGGCTGCGGCGGCTCGGGCGAGTTGCCCGTGACCGCATCCTTGAACTCGCGCATCCCGGACCCGAGCGAGCGTCCGATCTCCGGCAGCCGGCGCCCGCCGAAGAGCAGGAGCGCGATGCCGAGGAGGATGACGATGTGGACGGGATTGCTGACGTAACCCATGGGTGCTCCGAGAGTAGCGGGTTTCCGCTGGGTGGGGCGGGAACCAGGAAGCTCTCGCTAGACTGGTCCGCGTTGGTTCGGGCGGGGCGAAAGCCCCGCTATTTCCCGGGAAAGAGGCTTGCTTAGTGGCTTTGCTGAAGCTGGAGAATCTGCACGTCGCGCTGGAGGACGGCACCGAGATCGTCAAGGGTGTCGATCTCGAGGTGGACACGAACGAGGTCCACGCGATCATGGGGCCGAACGGCTCCGGGAAGTCGACCCTCGCGTACGCGCTCATGGGTCACCCCGCCTACGAGATCACGGAGGGGCGTCTCGTCTTCGACGGCGACGACGTGACGGAGCTCGGCGCCGACGAGCGTGCGCAGCGCGGACTCTTCCTTGCCTTCCAGTATCCGCACGCCATTCCGGGCGTCACCGTGACGAGCTTCCTGCGCAGCGCGATCAACGCCGTGCGCAAGGCGCGCAACGGAGGCGCCGACGATCCGATCGCGATCCCCGAGTTCCGCAAGGAGCTCCTCGCGCAGATGGACCGCCTCAAGGTCAGCCGCGAGCTCGCGTCGCGCTACCTCAACGACGGCTTCTCGGGCGGCGAGAAGAAGCGGGTCGAGATCCTGCAGATGGCGATGCTGAAGCCGCGGATCGCCGTGCTCGACGAGACCGACTCGGGCCTCGACATCGACGCGCTGCGCGTCGTGGCGAGCGGCGTGAACGAGCTCGTCGGCCCCGAGATGGGCGCGCTCGTGATCACGCACTATCAGCGGATCCTGAACTACGTGAAGCCCGATCACGTCCACGTCTTCGTCGACGGGCGTATCGTGGAGTCAGGCGGCGCCGAGTTGGCCGAGAAGCTCGAAGCCGAGGGTTACGACCCCTTCATTCCGGCGAAGGCGGAAGCATGAGCCAGACCGAAACAGAGATCGTCGAGGGGATCGGCTCCGACTACGCGATCAAGTACGGGTTCTCCGTCGCGGAGGACTACTTCTTCAAGTCGGGGCGCGGGCTCGACCACGAGCTGGTCGACGCGATCTCGTCCCACAAGGACGAGCCCGACTGGATGCGGAAGTTCCGGCACAAGAGCCTCGACTACTTCTACGCGCGGCCGCTGCCGACCTGGGGCGGCGACCTCACCGAGATCGACTTCGACAACATCTACTACTACATCAAGCCGACCGAGAAGCAGGCCAACTCGTGGGAGGACCTGCCCGCCGACATCAAGGACACGTGGGACAAGCTCGGCATCCCCGAGGCGGAGAAGAAGTACCTCGCCGGCGTCGGCGCGCAGTACGAGTCGGAGGTCGTCTACCACAAGCTGCAGGAGGACTTGACCGCGAAGGGCGTGATCTTCCTCGACACCGACACGGCGCTGCGCGAGCACGAGGATCTCTTCAAGCAGTACTTCGGGACGATCATCCCGCAGAACGACAACAAGTTCGCGGCGCTCAACTCGGCCGTCTGGTCGGGCGGCTCGTTCATCTACGTGCCGCCGGGCGTGCACATCGAGATGCCGCTCCAGGCCTACTTCCGGATCAACGCCGAGAACATGGGCCAGTTCGAGCGGACGCTGATCCTCGTCGACGAGGGGGCGTACGTCCACTATGTCGAGGGCTGCACAGCGCCGATCTACTCCACGGATTCGCTGCACAGCGCCGTCGTCGAGATCGTCGTCAAGAAGGGCGGACGCTGCCGTTACACGACGATCCAGAACTGGTCGAACAACGTCTACAACCTCGTCACGAAGCGCGCGGTCGCCTACGAGGACGCGACGATGGAGTGGGTCGACGGGAACCTCGGCTCGAAGCTGACGATGAAGTACCCGGCGATCTGGCTGATGGGCGAGCGCGCGCACGGCGAGGTGCTGTCGATCGCGTTCGCCGGCTCCGGCCAGCATCAGGACGCGGGCGGCAAGGCCGTCCACGTCGCGCCGAACACGACGTCGGTGATCACCTCGAAGTCGATCTCGAAGAACGGTGGCCGCGCCGGCTACCGCGGACTCCTCGAGGTGAACAAGAAGTCGGCCGGCTCGAAGTCGAAGGTCGTCTGCGACGCGCTGATCCTCGACGACGAGTCGCGCTCCGACACGTACCCGTACATCAAGATCGACGCCGACGACGTGGACATCGGACACGAGGCGACGGTCTCGAAGATCGGCGAGGAGCAGCTCTTCTATCTCATGAGCCGCGGGCTTACCGAGGCGGAGGCGAGCGCGATGATCGTGAGCGGTTTCGTCGAGCCGATCACGAAGGAGCTGCCGCTCGAGTACGCGGTCGAGATGAACCGGTTGATCCAGCTGCAGATGGAGGGGTCGGTCGGTTGATCGTCGAGCGCACCGACTTCGTGTCGGTGCCGGTCACGGACATGGAACGAGCGAAGCGCTTCTACGGCGAGACGCTCGGCCTGCCGGAGATCGAGCACCCGGAGCAGGGCTTCCCCGAGTACCAGCTCGGCGAGAACGTCAGCCTCTACCTGCTCCAGATGGAGAACCTCGGCCAGACGTTCACGGCGCCGCACTCGGGCTCGATCGCCCTGCGCGTGCCGGACGTCACGGAGGCGCAGAAGGAGCTCGAGGCGAAGGGCGTCAAGTTCGAATTCGAGGAGTCGCCGTTCGACACCGGCGTCTGCCACATGGCGATCTTCAAGGACCCCGACGGGAACCAGCTCATGCTCCACCGGAGGTACGCGCCCCATGAGTCGTAGCGACGCGCTCGCCGCCTGGGAGGCCCTCCCGATCCCGGACACCACGGAGGAGCACTGGCGCTTCACGGATCTGCGTGGCTTCGACGCAGATTCGTTCGCCGCCGGCGAGGGCGGTAGCAGCTACCGTCACGAAAGCGTCACGGTGGGGACGGGGCCGCGGACGGAGACCATGGTCGACCTGGACGTGGCCGGCTTCGCCACCGTCACGGCCGACGGGATCGAGATCGAGCAGGCGCCCGACGGCATCACGTTCGCACCGCTGCCCGAGGAGCACGAGCGCCTCTACTCGCTCGTCGGCTGGGACGAGAAGTTCGCGGCGCACAACGCCGCGCTCTGGAAGCACGGCCTGCTCGTCGTCGTCCCCGAGGGCGTCGAGCTCGAGAAGCCGCTCTACGTCCGCATCGCCGCGACCGGCCAGACGTTCTGGCGGCTCGTCGTCGTGGTCGAGGAGGGCGCCCGCGCGTCGCTGATCGAGGAGTACGCGTCGCCTGCGGCCGACACCGAGGCCTACTCGAACGCGGTGACCGAGCTCTTCGTCGAGCCGGCCGCGAAGCTCGAGTACGTCTCCCTCCAGAACCTCTCGCGCGAGACGTGGCATTTCGCGAGCCACCACGCGCGCGTCGAGCGCGACGCCGAGCTCGACTGGGTCGCCGGCGGCTTCGGCTCGAAGAAGGGCAAGACGCGGATCCAGAACGACCTCAACGGCCGCGGCGCCACGTCGCGCGTGACCGGCGCGTACTTCGCCGACGGCACGCAGCACCTCGACTACGACACGTTCCAGGAGCACATCGCGCCCGACTGCGAGAGCGACTTCGCCTTCAAGGGCGCGCTGCGCGACGAAGCGACGGCGGTCTGGCGCGGGATGATCCGCGTCGAGAAGGACGCGCAGAAGACGAACGCGTACCAGGAGTGCCGCAACCTCATGCTGAGCCCGACGACGCACGCGGTGCCGATCCCGGGCCTCGAGATCCTGGCGAACGACGTCCGCTGCACGCACGGCGCGACGGTCGGCCGCGTCAACCGCGAGGATCTCTTCTACTTGATGAGCCGCGGCCTGAAGCGCCCGGAAGCGGAGCGCCTGATCGTCCGCGGCTTCTTCCAGGACATGCTCGACCGGATCGAGCTGGAGCCCGTGCGCGAGGCGGTTACTGCGGCGCTCGAGGCTCGGATTCCGCAGGCTTAGCGGCGCTCAGCGGCGCCTTCTCCGCAAGTACCCGACCGGTCCTCTCGCCGGCGCGATCCTCGCGATGCGCGCGGTACTGCGCTCGGTGCCCGTGCTCCCAGCCGTGCCGGCCCTCCAGGGTCGCGAGGTACCCGAACACGGCGTCCGTCCCCTCGAACCGCTCGCCGTCCTCCGCGACCAACAGCGGGATCTCGTGCCGGCCCTCGCGGTCCTTCCGCCGCGGCGCTACCTGCTTTGCGACGAAGTCGATGCCCAGCTCCGTCAGCCGCTCTCGCACCGCTGACGAGTACGGGCACCACTCCGCCTGGTAGAGCTCGATCACGCCCACACGGTTCCCGGCCCGGCACGCCGTGAAAACCGGCTCATCGCAGACTTACGTATCGCTGGAAAGATCTGGGCTCAACGACCGGGGAGGTTCTCGTGACCGAGCAGGACCGCAGCACGTCCAACGCCGAGGTCAGCGAGCGGCTCGAGCAGGCGCTCTTCGAGATCCGCCGCATCATCGCCGGTCAGGACGCGATGCTCGAGCGGGTGCTCGTCTGCCTCCTCGCGCAGGGGCACCTCCTGATCGAGGGCGTCCCCGGGCTCGCGAAGACGCTGACGATCAAGACGACGGCGAGCGTCCTCGGCGGCTCGTTCGCGCGCATCCAGTTCACGCCGGACCTCGTCCCGGCCGATCTCGTCGGCACGCGGATCTACCGGCCCGACAGCGGCGAGTTCGACACCGAGCTCGGCCCCGTCTTCTGCAACTTCGTCCTCGCCGACGAGATCAACCGCGCGCCCGCGAAGGTGCAGTCGGCGCTGCTCGAGGTGATGCAGGAGCAGCAGGTGACGATCGCGCACACGACCTACCCGGTGCCGGAGCCGTTCCTCGTCCTCGCCACCCAGAACCCGATCGAGTCGGAGGGGACGTACCCGCTGCCCGAGGCGCAGATCGACCGCTTCATGCTCAAGATCCTCATCGGCTACCCCGAACACGACGAGGAGCTGACGATCGTGCAGCGACAGCTCTCTCCGCACCCCGAGCTGCGGGAGGTGCTGAGCCTCGAGGAGCTGCGCTCGCTGCAGGAGGAGGTCGCGCGGATCTACGTCGACCCCGCGCTGGTCTCCTACGCGGTTGCGCTCGCGACCGCGACACGCGAGCCAGTCGGGGCCGGAGTCGGCGACCTCGCAGGCTACGTCGAGTACGGCGCCTCGCCCCGCGGCCCCATCGCGGTCACGCAAGCGGCCCGCGCGCTCGCGCTGCTGCGCGGGCGCGACTACGCCACCGTCGAGGACGTGCGGGCGCTCGCCACGGATGCGCTCCGCCACCGCCTCGTCCTCAGCTACCAGGCGCTGGCCGAGAACGTGACCGCGGACGAGATCCTCGACCGCGTGCTCGCCGCGGTTCCGGTTCCCGAGGTGAGCACGGCGCGTCCCGCCGTCGCGTGACCGCCGACGCCGAGCGGCGCGACCTCCCCGCCGCGCTCCTGCGGGCGCTGCAGCTCGACGTGGGGCGCCGGATCGAGGGGCTGCTCGCCGGCGAGTTTCGCTCCTCCCGGCACGGCGAGGGAACCGAGCTCGCGCAGGTGCGGCCGTACGTCCCGGGCGACGACGTGCGCCTGATCGAGTGGAACGTCACGGCGCGCATGGGCACCCCGCACGTGCGCGTGAACCTCGCCGAGCGCGTGCTCGTCACGTGGCTCGTGCTCGATGTCTCGCCGTCGATGCGCTTCGGCACCGCCGAACGGCGCAAGTGCGACGTCGCCGCCGGGGTCGCGCTCGCGATCGGCCACGTCGCGACGCGGCGCGGGAACCGGCTCGGCGTCCTCACCTTCGGCGGCCGGGAGGAGAAGACGCTGCCGCCGGCGCAGGGGCGGCAGGGACTGCTCGGCCTCCTCACCGCGCTGCAGGAGGAGCCGGAGCTCGAGGGCGACGGCGCGACGTCGATCGGCTCGGCGCTCGCTCGGACGGGCGCGATCGCGCGGCAGCGCGGGCTCGTGGTCGTCGTCTCCGACTTCCGCGGGCCGTTCGACTGGCGCCCGCCGCTGCTCCAGCTCCTCCCGCGCCACGACGTGCTCGCCGTCGAGATCCGCGACCGGCGCGAGCAGGAGCTCCCGGACGTCGGCGAGGTCTGGCTCGTCGATCCGGAGACGAGCCGCCAGGTTCGCGTCGACACGCGCAGCCCGGTCCTGCGTCAACGCTTCGCAGCCGCGGCGGCCGAGGAGCGGAGCGGCGTCGCGCGCGTGCTCTCCGCGCTCGGCGTGCCGCACACCGTCCTCACCACCGAGGGCGACTGGCTCCGCGAGCTCGCTCTCTTCCTGCGGGGCAGGAGC
>Ga0308175_100000051_pt1 | contig 93217 bp, 84 predicted proteins | sample PhyCR1_3_FD_203893 | JGI IMG/M metagenome (GOLD analysis project Ga0308175, IMG submission 203893) | Soil microbial communities from UC Gill Tract Community Farm, Albany, California, United States - DLSLS.C.R1 | ecosystem: Environmental > Terrestrial > Soil > Agricultural land | place: USA...
AACCGTGCGAGCCGCGCCTGATCCTCCGCGTGCCAGCGCACCCCGAGCGGCCCGCCCAGCGCGACGACCGCCTCGAGCGCATCGATCGCCTCGCTCGGCCGATGGATCCGCTCGTCGAGCGCCGCCAGGGCGAGCCTCCCCGCGACATCGCGCGGATCGCCGATCACCCGGATCTCGAGGTCGCGGCGCGCCTCGATCGGCCCGCGCCTCGCCAGCAGCGCATCGACGTCCAGCGGCGCCGGCGCTCGCCCCCCCCCACAGCTCGCCAGGCAAGCCAGCACGAGGCACGAGGCACGAGGCACGGCCCATCTTGGCCGGCCCGCCCGCCGCGATCAAACGCCCGCGCCCTGGATACCGCGCTGCCGCCGGCAAACCTCCCGACCTGCTAGCCGCCCCGCTTCGCGCAACGGGTCCGCGGCGCGGCCCCTACAGGATCGTCGCGCCCAGGCGATCGATCGGTTCGCGCTGCGCGGCCAGGGCTTCGGCGAGCGCTCCGGGTACCGGCGCCGGGCCGACAGCGCGCTCGATCGCGTCGGCCATCGCCTCGGCCGCGAGGTAGGCGGCCTGGGCGCCCGGATCGTGCCAGAGCGCCCAGGGCGGCCGCTCGGCGGGGCGATCGGCGATCGCCGGCGGCGCGTGCGCGATGCGCCGCTCGATATGATCCAGCACGCGCGCGAGGATGCCGCGGCGCAGCCGCGCGGGACCGGCCGCGGCGCTGTGCCAGGCGCCTTCGGCGTCGTCTACGCGCTCGATCGCGCGTGCGAGGTAGGCCGCGGCGGCTTCATCCACGACGCGCGGGATCCCGGCGGGCATCGCGAGCGCCGCGAGGACGTGGCCAAGCTCGTGCAGCACCATGAACCGATCGGCCGGGGTGGCGATCTGCGCCGGGATCACGACGACGACCTCGCCGCGCGGCTGGACGACGAAGGTTCGGGGCCGCGCGCTGTCGGTGTGCTCGAACCGGACCGCCCCGGAGACGCCATGACGAGCGCGGATCGCATCCCAAACGTGCGAGATCGCAGCGTTGTCGAGCGTGATCCCGTCGGGCTCGGCCCACCCCGCGATCGGCGGTGGCAACACCGGTGGCGGGGTCGCAACCAGGTTGACGTCGACCGTGGCGGTGCCGTGGAGGCAATGCAGGAGCTCGATCGCGCCATGACCGAACCGCGCCGTGGCGGCGGCCTCGCGCGCACGTGCAAGCGCGGCGAGCGCATCCCAGGTGGGCCGCGCGGCGCGTGCCGCGGTGACCGCGGGATCCGCCTCGAGCGCGATCGGCACGACCAGGCGGAGCAGCGCGAGGCCGCGGTCGGCGAGGATCGGGTGCGCGAGCGCGTCACGCGCCGTGGCGAGCGTGACGGCACGATGCACGACATCGGGCGCTGGTGGCAGCTCGGTACCGCGCGCGTAGGCACGTGCCACGGCACGCATGTGCGGCGGCAGCTCGTTCGCCAGCTCGGCCTCGATCCGATCGAGCCGGAGTTCGACCGACACCAGGTCGCAGGGCTCCATCAGGTGTGGCTGGGTGCGGGGATCCCCAGCCGCACCAACTCTGCCATCACCAGCTTGAGATCGGCCCACGCCATGCGCTTCTTGTCAGGATCGCGCAGCAGGTAGGCCGGGTGAAACGTCGGCATGATCTTGAGGCTGTGGCGATCCAACGTGAACCGCGGGTAGTCGTGAAACCGGCCGCGCAGCGCGCCGATCGGCGCGTCGATGCCGAGCAGCTGGTTCGACGCCGGCCGCCCGAGCGCGACGATGATCCGCGGGGCGATCGCGGCGATCTGCGCGTGGAGGAACGGCATGCACTGCTCGAGCTCGTCGGGCTCCGGGTTGCGGTTGTTCGGCGGCCGGCACTTGGTGGTGTTCGCGATGTAGACGGTGTCGCGCGTCCAGCCCATCGCCTCGATCATCTTGTCGAGCAGCTGGCCGGCGGCCCCGACGAACGGCTCGCCGCGCTTGTCCTCCTGCTCGCCCGGCGCCTCGCCGACGAACATCAGCGGCGCATGCGGATCGCCGACGCCGAACACGATCGACCGGCGCGTCGTGTGGAGCTTGCAGCGGGTGCAGTCGCCGAGGTCCGCGCGGATCTGGGGCAAGGTTCGGCGGCCGAGCGCGATCGGCGCATCGTCGGCCGCGATCGGCACCGCGTCGCCGCCGGAGGCTCCCGGGTCGACCGGGTCAGGCGAGGCCAGCTCGCCCGGATCGGCCGCCGCTGCCTCGCTCGTGTCCGGCAACGTGACCGCGGGGCGCGCGGTCGCGCCACCGGGGGCTGCCCATGCTCCCAGGCCGGCGTGGCGCAGGAGCTGGCTGCGCAGCTGACGGGTCAGGTCGTACAGCTCGCCCGCCAGCTCGTCGTCGGCCATCCTGTCCATGGATCGGGTATGCCATCATCGCGGCGATGGACTCAACGGCTGTCATGGGCGTTGGTGATCTACGCCCGCCGCTGCGACGCGCGGTTCCCGTGGGCGATGTCACAGGCGCCTGACGCGCCTGCTCGGCGCGCCCGGCGCGCGGTAGCGCTTCGTACAACTTATCTGGAGCAGCATCGCGCAGGAAATCGCGCTAAGGCTTCGGTTCATCCGGCGTGGCAAGCGGTGCGGGCGGGTCGTCGGAGTCCGGCTCACCGATGGCCGGGGTGGCCGGTCGTGGCCCGCCGGTTCCTTCGGGAAACGTCAGGTAGGCATAGTACATACCGTCGGCTTCGGTGGCCGTCCGCACCGTGGCTTCCCGGGCGTCCCTGGCTTTCTTGAACGCGATACGCGCCTCGATCCCGGCGCTACGAGCGGGGCGATCCTTGGTCGCGCGCGCCGCCCCGACGGTCCTGGCGACGATGCCTGCGAGCGGGTTGTCGAAGAACCGCGTGTCGACCTGGCGCCAGGTGTTGTGCCCCAGGCGCTGGAGGCCGAGGTGTACGACGAGGTTGGCGCCCTCGACGCGCTGGGTGAGCTCGAACGGCGCGACCGACTGGAAGAACACCTCGGCGCCGCCGTCCTTGGCCTCGAAGCCGATCCAGGTCAACGTGCCTCTCGGCGGTGGCCGCCTGGGTTTGGCCGGCTTGCCGGCGCGCTCCTGGGGCGAAACCTCGCCGGGCGTGACGCCGCCGTATTGACCCTCCTTGTGCGGCGTATCGGCACCTGCGGGAGCCGCCAGCAACAAGATGACGAGGACGCCCCGCATGGGGTGATCGTACGAGCTGGGCGCTCACGGCGCAAATTCGCGAGCTATGATGCTCGTAATGCGCCAAGTTCGCGGCGTCCTGTTCGTCGACTACGTCCGCATGCTGCGGTCGCAGAAGAACGTCGACTGGACCAAGCACCTCACGATCGACGACCTGCCCTACCTTCAGATGAAGATCGACCAGGACGCCTGGTATCCGATGCCGACGTTCGAGCGCATGGGCAACGCGATCCTCGCGACGGTGACGCGCGGCGAGCTGTTCCCGGTGCAGCTGTGGGGCCGGTACTCGGCGGCGCAGCTCCGCACCACCAACCCGATGCTGCTCGAGCCCGACGATCCGCCCGAGACGCTGGCGCGGTTTCGCGTGCTGCGCGAGACGTTCTTCGACTTCAACGCGCTCGACGTGCCGCTGCTCCACGACGACGAGGCCCACATCGTGGTGCGCTACTACATGGGGATGCCGGCGGAGGAAGCCGCGGCCTATCAGACGATGGGGTTCTTCGAGGGGCTGCTCGAGCTCGCGGGCGCCAAGGACGTACGCGCGGAGTTCCGCGACAAGTCGTGGGTGGGCGATCCGCGAACCATGCTGGTGATCCGCTGGAAGCCGCCCGCGAACGGTCACCACGGCGCGCGCTAGCGGCGTCTTCCTACCGCGCCGGTGGATCGGTGACGAGCATCGGATCGGTCGGCGCCCCGAGCAAGAGCGTGCGGGCTTCGCCGACCAGGAACAGCGAACCGGCGATGAGGATCGGCGCGCGGTACGCCGCGGCTGCCGTGACCGCCTCGCGCAGCGAGGGCTCGGACGTTGTCGACGCGCCCGACCGCGCGAACAGCGCCGCGAGCGCCTCGGGATCCATCGCGCGATCCTGCTGGAAGCGGGTCGCGATCACGGCGCGCACGACCGGCACCAGCGCCGCGGCGATGCCGGCGACGTCCTTGTCGGCGGAGACCGCGACGACGAGCACCGGGCGCTCACCGCGCTCGCGCAGCGCCTCGGCGAGGGCCTGGGCGCCGTGAGGGTTGTGCGCGCCGTCGAGGATGACGCGATCGACGCCGCGCGGCGTCGCCGGCGGGCCGATCACCTCGAACCGGCCGGGGTGGCGCACGGTGGCCAGCGCCGGCGCCACGACCGGCAGCCCGAGGGCCTGGATCGCCGCGATCGCCGCCGCGGCGTTGCGCCGCTGATGGGCACCCGGCAGCGCGATCGGCGGAACCGCCGCGATCGCGGCGTCGTCGATCACGGTGACGCTCGCTCCGGCCGCGTGGGCCTGCGCGACGAGCCCCGGCACCGCCTCGGCGAGCCCCGACGCGCCGATGATCGCCGGCCGCCCGGGCTTGTAGATGCCGGCCTTCTCGGCCGCGATCTTGGCGAGCGTATCGCCGAGGATCGCCTCGTGATCCATGGCGACGCCGGTGACGACCGCGACCGCCGGATCGACCACGTTGGTCGCGTCGAGCCGGCCGCCGAGGCCGACCTCGAGCACGGTGACATCGACGTGCGCGCCGGCGATCGCGACCATCCCGATCGCGGTCACCTGCTCGAAGAACGTGAGCTCGTCGCCGCCTGCGCTGCGCACGCGATCGGCCGCGGCGAGCATCGCCCCCTCGGAGATCATCGCCCCGTCGATCATGATCCGCTCGCGCAGGCACGACAGGTGCGGGGACGTGTACGTCGCCCCCCGCTGGCCCGCCGCCGCGGCGAGCGCCGCGATCATCGCCACGGTCGAGCCCTTGCCGTTGGTCCCGCCGACGTGCACGATCGCACCGAGCCGCCGATCCGGCGCGCCGAGCCGATCGAGGATCGCGCGCATGCGCTCGAGCCCGAGCACGACGCCGAACCGCCGCGCCGGGAGCAACTGGGCGAGCAACTCGGCGTAGGTCATGCGCGCCTCAGTCGGTCGCCGGGATGTCGGCGTCGTCGATCACGACGCCGGTACGCCGCTCCGGCGCGCGTCCGCGCTCGAACCAGCGCAGCGCCCGCGCCAACGTCGCCTTGAGATCCTTGCGGGCGACCACCATGTCGACCATACCGTGCTCGAGCAAGAACTCCGAGCGCTGGAAGCCGGGTGGGAGCTGCTGGCGGATCGTCTGCTCGATCACGCGCGGGCCGGCGAACCCGATCAGCGCATCGGGCTCGGCGATGATGATGTCGCCGAGCATCGCGACCGACGCCGCCACGCCGCCGGTGGTCGGGTGGAGCAACACCGAGATGTACGGCACCTTGGCCTCGCGCAGCCGGCTACGTGCCGCCGACGTCTTGGCCATCTGCATGAGCGACAGCACGCCCTCCTGCATGCGCGCGCCGCCCGAGGCGCAGAACATGACGGCCGGCCGCCGGTGCGAGACCGCGCGCTCGAACTGCCGCGTGATCTTCTCGCCGACCACCGAACCCATCGAGCCGCCCATGAACTCGAACGCGAAGAAGCCGGCCTCCACGGCGATCCCGCCGACCGCCGCCAACCCGGCGCGATACGCGTCGCCCGGCCCGACCTTGCGGGTCGTCGCCTTCAGCTGATCGATGTACTTCTTGCCATCGACGCGAAACCCCAGCGGGTCGCTGCTCTCCAGATCGCGGTCGCACTCCTGCCACGTGCCGTCATCGACGACCAGCTGGATCCGACCCTCGGTCGACATCCGGAAGTGGTGTTGACAGTTCCCACATACGCGGAAGTTGGCGTCCAGATCGGCCTCGTACAGGGTCGTGCTGCATCGCTCACACTTCGTCCAAATACCTTTAGGTACTGACTTTTTCGACTCCGCAGCCAGTCCTTGCGTACGCGACCACCAAGCCATGGCGCGCTAGATACCAGAGGGGCAACCCCCCGTAAAGCCGCGTTTGATCGCGAAGCGATGAATTCTCGACGACTTCCTCTCGCGGGCCGCGCGTGAACCTGGTAAGCAGCAAGGGGAAAAAATGCAGCCTTTTCAGGGGGCATAGAGCATAGTTCTCTATGTCTTCTGTGTTGTGAGGTCTCCGATGTCTTCGGTCCTAATCGTCAACGAAATCAGCACGGAGCGCGAAGAGATCACGCGCGCACTCGAAGCCGAGGGGTTCACGGTGGTTCAAGCGGGGTCGGCTACCGAGGCAGTTCGCGAGATCTGGGGTGGCTCCTTCCTGGTAGCGATCATCCCGACGCTACTCACCGGGACGACGAGCACGTCGTTGCAGCAGCAGCTCGTTCAGATGGCCCCGGAGATCGAGACGCTCATCCACGGCAAGAACGACGAGCTGCCCGCGCTCGTTCGTAAGGTCATCCAGATCCGCGACGGCGAAGCCGCTGCCTGAGCCGTCAGGCAAGCCAGCCTCACGGTCACCCTCGACGGTCCGAGCTGCTCGTCCCGTACGCGGTTGCGTGAGCTTTGGTCGCAACTTCTCGACGAAGGCGATACGGCAGAGGCGCGCACCTGGAAGGACAGCTCCGGCGGCCACAACAAGGCAGCCGTGATGACCAAGTAGTGCCAATATCGTGCGCTCACACGTCGGGGGGGGACATCGCCGTAACGACTCGAAGACCAGCCGTTCGAGCGTCACCTCCATGTCCTGTACTGCAGCAGCGGCGACCGCCGCGTGTGCGATGGCAGGCTTCCATCCGAGTCCTGTCAGCGCCGTCTTCGCCTGGGTACGGAGGATCGCGGCGTCGAGCTTGCGGGCCGCGCCCACGTGGCCGCCTGCTTTCACGGCTGGAGTCGTCTCGTCGTTCGCCGCCACGTGGGGGGCCGCGCTTGTGCTGACGGCGGCCGTGTTCGTCACGTGTATGCGTGCGCCAGTAATAGAGGGCGTCACGTGGGTTGCGCCCACGTGGGCGGCCGAAGCCGGCTGCCCAGGGCGACGGATCACGAGATGATCGGCAGTTCCGGCGATCGTCAGTACTCCGGCGTGATGCGACTGATGACAGGCCGAGCACGCCAATATGAGATTTGACGCATCATGGCTGCCACCGTCAGCTCGATGAATCACATGATGGAGCTCCAGCCCTCGCGAGGAACGGCATCCGTCCACTCGGCAACGACCGCCATCGCGACGCCATACGAAGCGCGCGACGCTCGGCGGAATGTCCTGGTGCGCGCGGTCCGGCGCAGCGCCGTCGATCGAACCGATGTGCTGGGCATCGCACATGGCGCGGTCGACCGCCGCCGGGCCGATGGTGATCTGTGCGCCAGCGCCCTCTTGCCAGCCCTGGCGGCAGCGCTGGCACACCGTGACCGCGATCTGAAACTTCGCGCGGCCGGTGGGCTCGCTCGCTGGCGCACTGTCGAGCACCGCGCTACACAGCGCACCGATGAACGCGTCATCGGGCAAGCTCTCGCCGTGCTCGTCGTCAAGGACCGTGCGAGCCTGGCGCAGGAGCGCGAAGGTCTCGGCCGAAAGCTCGTAGCGGACCACATGCGTACGCGCCGCTGGGTCCGGCGGATCCTCGGGGCGGTCGCCAGGGCGATGGTCAGCGACGAGCTCTTCGATCTGCCGCAGGTTCTTGCCGGTCGAAGCCGCGATCCAGGACGCCTCAGTCGGGGGCGTCGCCACGCGCGTCAACTCGCGCACCGCGGAGAACGAAAGCTCGCCGCCAGCGAGCGCAGCGGTGAGTTGCGGCAAGGCACCGAGTGCACGTGCGACCCGCAGCCGGTCCTGCGCCGTACGTGGAGCGTAGCCGAGCACGCGTTCGAGGTAGTCCATGGCGGACACCATGCCGAGTGGCCGCCAGATCTGCAGCGCCTCGGCCTCACGCAGCCAGCGCGCCTCGTCGGCATCGAGCGCGGCGCGACGAACCGAAATGTCTCGCAACGCGCGATCCACGGTCCTCCACCTCGGCTCAGCTTGGTCGTGATTCTTGGGCGCCCACGCGGGCGTGCACCCAGCCTCGACGATGGAGTTTTCGACTGCATCACGTAGCATGACCACTCCCCTACTCGTTGTCGCGCATCGCTTGTAGCACATAGCTTTTCGGCGCCATGGTTTGCGCCGTGAGCAACGATTCGTGGTCTCGTCGAAAAATTCGCGAGAGGTGCACGTTTTCGCGTTCACAGCGCAAGCCAATGCGTCTCATCGAAGATCAACTCATGGTTCTCGATACCGCAGGAGATAGCGGTCAATCATGCCTCAAGGAAAATCGACAACGAGCACCTGAATTCTTCGCGGGAAGATCGATACACTTGTGTTCACACCCCGAACTGGTCGCTGAGGTGCAAGAACTCGAAAGCGCGAGCAAGCCCCGACACCAACCTCAGGGGACGAACCCATCGTTGTCCGTCTCGGTGCTCTCCACCCCACGTGGGTGCCAGGCATTGCCACATGCGCTGAATCGCCTCGCGCACTCTCGTCGGTGTGCCTGCCCACGTGGGCGCCAGTCCTTGCTTCATCTGTACGGCTCGTCATGGCCGCTCAGCCCTGCTGAAATGCCTTGAGTAGAAGAACGCGAGCAAGTGCCCAACCTCAGCGAGCACGCCCATCGCCTTCGATGTCCGGGGAAGTGATCGCCTCCACGCTGCGAGGTTTGTAAAGAACACACCAGCACCGGCACTTCGCAGATCACGAGCCGGTCTGTGGACGGCGGTCGGACTGTGACCTGCGAGGGCAGCTGCCGTGGCAGGCACAGACGCAGCTCACAGCCCTCCTGTCGCCGTCCACAGCCCTGGCCCCCGCACATGGCTCCGTAGATCAATTTTTCATAGATGGATGAGATCCGGAGTGAATTCCAACAAATCAAAAATAAAATCAAGGGAGACCGGTGGGTGGCACAGGGCTGTGGGCAGCGCGAACGAGGTCAGTGAGCTGAGCGTCGGGACCGCCCGATCCAGCCTCGGCGCTCAGGTCACGGACCGAGGCGCTGTCCACAGGCCGGTGGTTGATCTGCACAGCGCCGCTTCGCGGTCTGCACAACATCGCATCGGCGGACGCCGCGGTGCGAGCATTAGTTAGCTCCGGCGTGCTCGATGCCGAGATGGCCACTCGCCTGGTACCGATCAACTCGGTGCGCTCGCGTTGTTCCGCCCGCCCCCACGTGGGTGCCGGGCTTTGCCACCGTGCCGCGGTCGGCGCGACGGCTCAGCCTCGTTCACGCGCGTCGAACTGGTCCTTGAGGTTCAAGAACTCGAGGAACTCGAGCAAGCGCCCGACCTCCGGGATGACGAACCCGTCGCTCTCGATCCCGGCGTCCCGGGCGGTGAGCACGAGCCCCGCGGCGCGCAGCCGATCGACGACCTCGGTCACCTCCTCGGCGCCGAGCCCGACCCGCTCGGCGATGCCGACGACCCCCGTGGGCACGAGGATCGCGACGCCGTGTCCCATCCCCGCGAGCTGCATCTGCTCCTCGGCCATGTGCCGGAGGCATTGCACCACGCGGTGGTTCGCCGTCGGCAGCAGCAGGAGCTCGACGTGGTGGTTGGCACGATCGAGCCGCGACGCGAGCGCCTTGATCAGGCGCAGGGCGATCTCGGGGCGGGCGCGCAGCATCGCCTCGAACGTCGTCCCGTCGATCACGAACAGGCGTGCGGTCGTGCGGGCCACGGCGGTCGCCGACCGCGCGCGACCGTTGAGGATAGCCATCTCGCCGAAGAACTCGCCCGACGGCAGCACCGCGATCACGCGCTCGGACCCGCCGACCTGACGGCGGATCTCGATCTCACCGCTGACGATGATGTACATGTCGCGGCCGGGCTGGCCCTCCTCGAACAACACGGCACCTGCGGGGAACTCTCGGGCAAAGCGCTCCAGCGCGTCGTTCACGCCACCATCATCGCATGGTTGCGTGGCGAAGGATGTGCAACAGCGCGCGCCCGAGCGCCTTGGGCTCGGCAGGCGCATCGGCCGGCACCGTGACCTCGTCGCAGCTGAGCCCGAGCTTGACCGCGCGCACCAGCATCTCGACGTCCCAGCCGTCGCCGCGATCGCGCATGGCCAGCGCGATCAGCGCCGGGAACCGCATCGCGCGGACCGGGCCGACGCCCGACCAGCGGTGGCGATAGACGGTGTCGATCAGGCGGGTGACGAGCACCTCGCTGAGGTGGCGGCGGCGGGGCTCGATGCCGAGCACGATCTCGACGCTGCGCTCGGCGATCGGCGCCACGAGCGCGGGGATCACGGGCGCCGCGGCGGGACGGTCCGCCGGGAGGAAGACGATCACGTCGGGCACGCGCGGCAGCGCCGAGAAGTGCGCCTGCGCTCGCAGGCATGCGGCACCGTAGCCTCCGGTGGGCTCGCGTAGCACGAGCGCGCCGGCGTCGCGGGCGATCTCGGCCGTGCGGTCGGTCGACGCGCGATCGACGACGACGACCGAGCGGATCACGCGGTGCGGAAGATCGCGCAGCAGCGTACCCAGGCTGGCCGCGTGGTCACGCGCCGGGACCACGACGTCGATCAGCAGCGGCGGCGGCACTTGCCTCAGCATACCCGGTTTGCGGCCCGCTCGGCCGCCGCCCGCGCGCGTGAGTGTGGTACACGGTCCGCGATGGCGATCACGTACAAGGATGCGGGCGTCGACATCGATGCCGGCGAGTCCCTGGTCGATCGGATCAAGCCAATGGCGCGGTCGACGCTGCGGCCCGAGGTGCTGGGCGGTATCGGGGGGTTCGCCGCGCTGTGCCGGCTCCCGGCCGGCTACACCGAGCCGGTGCTGGTCAGCGGGACCGATGGCGTGGGCACGAAGCTCAAGACCGCGCTCGCCGCGGGGCGCCACGCGACGATCGGCATCGATCTGGTCGCGATGTGCGTCAACGACGTGCTGGTCACCGGCGCCGAGCCGCTGTTCTTCCTCGATTACTTCGCGACCGGCGCGCTCGACGTCGAGACCGCGGCCCAGGTGATCGCGGGGATCGCGGACGGTTGCCGCCAGGCCGGCTGCGCGCTGGTCGGCGGGGAGACCGCCGAGCTGCCGGGGCTCTACCACGGCCGCGACTACGACCTCGCCGGGTTCTGCGTCGGCGTCGTCGAGCGCGAGCGGATCCGGCCGCGCCGGGACCTCGCCGCCGGCGACGTCGTGATCGGCCTGCCGTCGGCGGGGCTGCACTCCAACGGCCACTCGCTGGCCAGGAAGGTCGTGCTCGAGGTGCTCGCGCTGCCGCTCGAGGCCACGCCGCCCGAGCTCGGCGGGGCCAGCGTCGCCGATGAGCTGCTCCGGCCGACGATCATCTACGCCGGCGCGTTCGCCGCGCTCGGCCGGGCCGGCGTGCCGTGGAAGGCGGCGGCGCACATCACCGGCGGCGGCCTCGTCGAGAACCCGCCGCGGATCTTCGCGGACGACACGCTCGCCGTCGAGCTCGACGCGGGAGCCTGGCAGGTCCCGCCGATCATGAGGCTGATCGCGCGCGCCGGGGTCGAGCCGCGCGAGATGCTCCGCACGTTCAACATGGGGCTCGGCATGGTCATCGTCGTGCCCGCCGAGGCCGCCGAGGCCGCGGTCCAGCTGCTCGCGAGCTCGCACGCGCGCGTCGTCGGGGCGATCGTGCCGCGCGCCGGCGGCGAGCCGTCGCGGCTGCGGGGAGATCTCGCGACACCATGAAGATCGGCGTGCTCGTCTCGGGGACCGGAACCAACCTGCAGGCGCTGCTCGATGCCCAGTCCCGCGGTGAGCTCTCGCCCGCGGAGATCGCCGTCGTCGTGTCCAACAAGCGCGACGCCCCGGCCCTCGCGCGCGCCGCGGCGGCCGGCGTGCCGGCCGAGATCGTCGAGCACGCCGGGGTCGAGCGCGTCGTGTTCGAGACCCGGCTCCTCGAGGCGCTGGCGCGCCACGGCGTGGAGGCGGTCGTGCTCGCCGGCTTCATGCGCATCCTGACCGCGCACTTCGTGGACCGGTTTGCCCTGCGCATCATCAACACCCACCCATCGCTGCTCCCGGCGTTCCCCGGGGTCGACGCCCCGGCGCAGGCGATCGCCTACGGCGCAAAGCTGGCGGGGGTCTCGGTGCACTTCGTCGACGCCAGCGTCGACGGCGGGCCGATCATCGCGCAGGTCGCGGTGCCGATCGCGGACGACGATGACGCCCGGACGCTGCACGCGCGGATCCAGCGCGAAGAGCACCGATTGTTACCCAGCGTCGTCCAGCGCTTGGCGGCGGGTCGCCTGTCGTGCCAAGGTCGAATCGTGAGGAGCCGTGCCGAGTAATTCCTACGACTTGGTCGTGCTCGGCGATGACCTCGCCGCGTTGGTCTGTGCGACGCTGTGCGCCCGGCGCGGCCTGCGCACGCTGGTGCTCGGCGACGATCGGCCGGCGCGCTACACCCTCGGGCCGCACAAGCTGCCGGTCGAACCGGCGTCGTGGCCGACCGTCGCGGGGACGGCGGGCGAGCGCGTCCTGAAGGAGCTCCACGCGGAGCTCGCGCTGCGCCGCAAGCTGCGCGAGCCGAAGATCGCCGCCCAGCTGGTCGCGCCCGAGATCCGGCTCGACCTCGGCGCCGACCGGCTCGCCCCCGAGCTCGAGCGCGAGATCGGCCCCCGCGCCGCCGACTGGCTCGCCCGCTGGGACCGCGCCCGCGAGATCGCGCGGCTGTTCGATCCGATGCTCACCGCCGAGCACGCGTTCCCCGGCGTCGGGTTCTTCGAGAAGCGCGAGCTCGCCAAGCTCACCGAGCAGGTCGCCGGCGCCGCGGGTACCTGGTGGACCGACGCCGAGCGCGATCCGCACGCCAGGCTGTGGTACCGGCTCGCGGCGATCGCCCAGCGTCACCCCGCGCCGTCGCCGATCGCGATCGCGCGCGCCATCGATACCTGGCGCGCCGGCCCGGCCGCGCTGCGCAGCGACGGTGACGCGATCCGCGAGCTGTTCACCGAGAAGCTGACCACCGCGGGCGGCGAGATCCGCGCCGGCAAGGTCACCGAGCTGGGCGTCTCGTGGGGCAAGCTCACCAGCCTGACGCTGCAAAGCGGCGACGAGATCGGCGCCGGTCAGGTCGTCGCCAGCCACCCGCCGCGCGAGCTCGCCGAGCTCCTCGGCAAGAAGGCCCCCAAGCGGCTGATCGAGCTCGCCGACAGCGTCGCGATCGCCGGCTACCGCTACACGCTCAACATCGTGCTCGACGAGGCCGGGCTCCCCGAGCACATGGCGCCGACGGTCGCGGTGATCACCGATCCCGGCACCGCGGCCGGCCAGGCCCCGGTCGGCGACGCCGCCTTCTCGATCCACCTCGGCGAGACCGACGACGCCGGGCGCGTCGTCGCGACGATCGCAACGATCCTTGCCAGCGACGGCCCGCTCGATCCCGATCGCCTCCCCGCCCGGTGCGCGGCCCTGCGCACCGGCCTGTGGCAGAAACTCGGCGACGTGATGCCGTTCTTCGAGCGCCACCTGGTGCTCGCCCACTCGCCGTTCGAGGCCACCGCGCCGCACGTGCCCGGCGGGCGCGGCAGCTACGAGGTGCCGCGCAACCTGCCGCTCGCGATGGCGCCGATCTGGCGCGGCCAGCTGGCCCAGACCGCCGAGACCGGCGCCCTGCCCTACCCCACGGGCCTGAAGAACCTCACGCTGACCGGCGATCAGATCCTGCCGTGCCTCGGCGTCGAAGGCGCGCTGGTCGCCGGCTGGAGCGCGGCCAAGGTCGCCTGCGCGATCGCCGGCAAGAAGAAGGACTACCTGCGCGACGAGGTCGTGGGCGCGGCGTAGCGCCCGTCGGATACCTGATTGCACGGTATCCGTGATAGCGGTACGATGATGCCGTGATCCAGAGCTTCGGTGATCAGCGGACGGGAGATGTCTGGGACGGCGAGATCAACGCTCGAACTCGGCGGTTACCGCCGGAGGTTCTAGCCGTGGGACCCCGCAAGCTCGATATCCTCAATGCCGCGGCGAGCCTCGACGATCTGAGAGCTCCACCGGGTAATCGGCTGGAAGCGCTCAAAGGCGACCTCGCGGGCTTTCACAGCATCCGGATCAACGCTCAATGGCGAATCATTTTTCGCTGGACACCGGGCGGGCCCGCCGATGTCCGGATCATCGATTACCACTAGCCAGAACAGAAAGAGAGCAGCCATGATCCCCAAGAACCGAATTCCTACGCACCCGGGTCAGGTTCTTCTCGAAGAGTTCTTGATCCCCATGGAGATCCCCCAGACCCAGCTCGCCGATCACCTGGACATCCCGGTGCAGCGGATCAACGAACTCGTGAACGGCAAGCGCGGGGTGACCCCGGAGACGGCGTGGCTGCTCGCCGCCGCGTTCAAGACGTCGCCAGACTTCTGGATGAACCTCCAGGCGCAGCATGATCTCGCCAGGAATCGGCCGACGAACATGCTCCAGGCGATTCGGTCGCTTTCGAGTCCATCGCTCCGCGGGCCACGTCGCGGCTTGATCGCTTCCGCGGAAAGACGCGGCAAAGCGAAGTCGTCGCGTCGCGCCTCATGAACTGCGCGGAGTGAGCAGCGGCAGCGGAAAATCACGCCAAGCGCGGCAGGCCGAGACGGTCGGCGAGCTCGGTGTCGCCGGCGACCAAGATCGCAGGTTCGCTCAGGGCCGTGTCGGGGCTTACAGAGCCCCGCAGCATCGGCACCGCGCCGTAGGCGCGTGCTTCGCGGAACAGCTCGGCGCGATCGGGCTCGCCATGCGCTGCGAGGATCGCGCCGCCGACGCGCGACAGGCATTGCGCGGCGATCGTGGGGAGCGGGTCGTCCCCCGCGACGACGACGCACGGCCCGAGCAGCGCGACGGGCCCCGGCTCGCCGACAAGCGTACCGGTCGCCGGCGGAAGCTCGTCGAGGACGCGCAAGATCAGCGGGGACAACGCCACGCGAGACCGGGTGTAGCTGGCGACGCCGCGCCGGGCGAGCTCGCCGCGGCCGAGCGCCTCGTCCCACTGCCGGTCGAGCATCCGCGCGACCTCGACCGGGGCGACGCCGAGCTCGCCGCACAGGTGCGCGCCGTAGAGCAGCACGAGCACGGGCCGGAGCTGGAACGCGAGATCGAACCGCGCGAGCAGCGTATCGATCACCGGCGCCGCGGGAGCGTTGTAATCCATGGCACCCGAGGCGATGAGCCGCGACCACACCACCACTTCGTCACGCCACGACTGGCGGCCGTCACTCCGCGGCAGGTCGGCCGGGCTTGGCGCAGGTGTGATCAGGTCCGGGCCTGGCTGGTTCTGTCGCACGACGTCGCGCCACGCGGAGAACCGCTCGCTGGCCGACTGCGCTGGCCTGGTATCCGCGGGCGTCGCCGACCTCGCAGGCGCCGGCTGGATCGTCGAAGGGCGAGCGAGCGAGGTTGCCGCCACCGCGGGCTTCAGGGCCGGCGAGGTCGCGGGTGTCGAGAGTGATAACGACACCTGTGGAATGGACGGCTCCGAGCGCGCCATCGGCAGCGGCGACTCCGGCATCGGCAGGGCCCCCGGTTGCCTGGCCTCTGGCTCGGGGGCGTCGGGTGCCTCGGGTGTCTCGGGTGCGCCGGTTGCCTCGGGTGCGCCGGGTGCCTCGGGTGCTTCGGGTGCCTCGGGTGCCTCGGGCGGCGCGGGTGCCCTGGGCGGCGCGGGTGCGTCGGGCAACCCGGGCGCCTCGGGTACGTCGGGCGGGGCCGAGGGGCTCTCCGGTTCGCGCGGCGGCAGCATGGGGGCCGCCCCGGCGTCGACGTCGCGGCCATCGAGGGGCACGATCACGATCGGGTGCTGCGCCTGGGCCGCGAGCACCCCGACCATGCGCCCGACGACCAGGGCGATCGCCTCGATCCGATCGAGGCCCTCGAGGCCGATCGCGCGCATGTTCCTGCGGCCATCGAGATCGATGATGTAGAGCCGGCCGGTCCTGGCTCCAACGCACACGACGAGATCGCTGCGCGGATGACCCGTGATGCGCGCGATCGGCTCGGGCAGATCATGCGCCCGGGGCTGGCCGCGATTGATGAGCGGGATGACGTCGATCCGCGCCGGCTCCTGCTGGGTCGTCACCCACACGACGCGGCCGTTGCCACCGACCGCGGTGATCGCGGCGGCACGCGGCAGCCGCATCCGGCGCTTCGGCAGCCGGCTCTGCGGATCCCACTCCTCGATCGATCCGGAGAACGCCACGACGAACTGCCCCGCCGCGGCGCCGCCGACGACCGGCACGGTGCGCGACGGAAACGTTGACCACGTCAGCTGCGCCTCGCCCGCGGCCAGCACCGCCGCGCTCGCGGGCCCCATGACCAGCCCGGCGGCACCGACGGTGGCGAACAGCCGCATCGGCGACTCCAGCCGGATCTCGGCGATCGTGTGCGGCCCGTTCGGATCGAGCAGGTGGACCGTGCTGTGCGCGGCGTAGCGCGACGACACGAGCAGCCGCGGCGGCGGGCCGACCCACGCGACCTCGCTGGCGAGCGCGTCCGGATCGATGCTGATCTCGGCGAACGCCACCCCGCTCGGGACCTCGACGATCGTGACGCGCGACGGCTCGTGGATCGCCGCGAGCGTGCCGTCCGCGGCGACCGAGACCCGGGGCTCCTCGGCCGGCGAGAAGCCACCGTCCTGTGACGCGGAACGCACGACCATCGCGACGATCTAACCCTGTCTTCGCCTGCGCGCCTACCACGCGGGCGTGGTTCGTGGTGCGCGGCGCCGTCCGGATCCCGAGCGGCCGGCGCTACGGGCTGAACCAGACGTGGTGCTCGAGGTCGATGTGGACCCAGCTCACGTTGTTCTCGCCGGTGCCGGGGTAGATCTTCGGGTTGGCCTTGAGCTCCTTGCGGACGGCCTCCGCGGTGATGCCGTCCATGTGAAAGTCCGTCGCGGTGCCGCGCAGGTGGGCGGAGTTCCCGGCGCCGCCGATCTGCTTGTTGTACGCGGGCGGGCGAAGCCAGCAGTGGACGTTGATCGACTTGCCGAAGTGGTCGCTGACCTTCTGGAGCGCCGCGGCCTGCTTCTCGATGTTGGAGAGGACCTCGTCCATCGAGGCGTTCGTGACGTCGCTCGGCTTGGCGTGGCGCCCCCACGACGGCAGGTACAGCGCCTGGTGCCAGGTCAGCGACGAGCCGGGGATCGCCGTGTTGAAGTTCTTGCTGATCGCGTCGTAGGTCGCGTGCTGCGGCTCCTTGGGCTCGCCGGCGGTTTTTTCGTGGTTCTCTTCCTGCGCGTTGCCCTTGTCCTTGGTCGCTCCGGGCGCGGCCGCCGCCTCGGGCTTGTCCTTCACCGGAGCCGTGGACTGGATCTGGGAGCTCTCGCCGAACAGGTGGTGCGCGGTGACGTGGTCGGGCGAGATCAGGCCGTCGGGGTTAGGCAGGAAGCCGTGCTGGAACGTCTCGATCGCCTTGATCGTGTGCGGCCCCATGTCGCTGTCGGCCGCCCCCGGATCGACGCCGCGCTCCTTGAGCCGGACTTGCACCGCGTGGACGTCGGTCTTCTGGTTGACGCCGCCACGCCCCACCGATTGCTTGATCCCGCTGGCCGCGGGCAGCTTGTCGGGGCCCGTCTCGGGCTGGTTCGTCTGCGCCGGCGCCGAGCCAGCGCCGCCGAACGGATCGTGGTGGTCGACGTAGTCCATCTTCCCCTGGATCTCGGCGGTGTAGTCGTGGCTGACCGTCTTGCCCGACTTGTCCGTGAACGTGCTGATCATCGCGGCGTTCGGCCCGCCCTTGCGCAGGGCCGAGATCGCGCTGCCTTCCCCGGCATTGTAGGCGTACAAGACCGCGCGCCAGCGGTGCGGCTCATCCATCTGCTCCCAGGTCTTCGCGACGCCGCCCTTGATCGCCCTCGCCTTGCCCAGCATCGTGTTCGCGCCCGCGAGCAGGTTCGGCTTGGCCTCGCGCCACCGGCTGTGCGCGATGTTGTATTCGACGTCCTTCGAGTTGTCCCAGCCGATCGACTGCGCGACGGCAGGATCGAGCTTCCCCTTGTACGGCGTGATCTGCATGATGCCGAGCCCGTTATCGAAGCTGCGGGTGGTCAGCGGATCTTTGTTGGCGGCCTCCTGCATCGCCGTCGCGAGCAGGATCTCGGGGCGGAAGTGCAGGCCGAGCGGGGTGAACTGCCCGGCCAGCTGGTTCGCGACCTCGACCATCTCGTCGTAGAACGGCGCGAGCAGGTTTTCCTTCTTGCCCAGCGCATCGGTCCCGCCCGGATGGGTGTTCGTTGTCGCCTTGGCCGCGGTGGCATCGTCGTGACCTTGCGCCTTGGGGCGTTGCTGCTCGTCCTGGGATGCTGGGCTGGCTTGCTCGCGTTCCATCGGGGCCTCTAAAGTGATGAACCTCACTTCGTTCGTGAAGTCGCGTGGTTACGGCAGGGACGGTCGTGTGGCCTGGTACGTCACAGCTTGCCCATCTCTTCCCACTCCAGCGCCGCCGCCTTGTCCAGCAGAGCCTGGGAAATCACCTTGGCCTCCGAGGTCGCCGCCAGGTACGCCGCGCGCATCGCGGCGTTCTTGATGTACCCGCCAGTCATCTGAAATCGTTCGGCAAGCGCGCGAAAGTCGACGTCGGTGCCGAGCGGCGCCGTGACCGGGATCATCGAGCGCCACAGGAGCTCGCGCTCGGTGGTGTCCGGAGTGGGGAACTCGATGCGAAACCGCAGGCGCCGGCGGAACGCCTCGTCGATCGAGCTATCGCGGTTGGTCGTGAGCAGGACGATGCCCTCGAACGCCTCGATGCGCTGGAGCAGGTAGTTGGTCTCGAGGTTGGCGTAGCGATCGTTGGACGACCGGACCTCGGTGCGCTTGCCGAACAGCGCGTCGGCCTCGTCGAACAGGAGGATCGCGCGGGCGTTCCTGGCCTCGTCGAACGCGACGCCCAGGTTCTTCTCGGTCTCGCCGACCCACTTGGACACGACGCGCGACAGGTCGACGCGAAACAGCTCGAGGCCCAGCTCCTTGGCGATCAGGCCCGCGATCATCGTCTTGCCGGTGCCGGGCGCCCCGGAGAACAGCGCCGAGAGCCCGCGGCCGTAGCTGAACCGGCGACTGAACCCCCACTGGTCCATGACGAGCTTCTCGTACTGGACGGCCGACAGGAGCTCGATGATGCGATCGACGATGTCCTCGCGGAGGACGATGTGGTCCCACTCGACGGTCGTGGCGACGACGTCGGCGATGTCCTTGAGCCGGTGGCGCAGCCGGCCGCGCACCGCCTCGGTCATGTGGGTGAGCGTCACCGGCGAGCCCTGGCGGGTGGCGGCGACGATGGCGGCGTTCGCGGCTTCGCCGATGTCGCCGGGCGTGAGGTGGTAGCGGCGGACGAGGAGCTCGGGGATGAGATCGAGCGCCCGCGGGACGCTCGGCGGCAGCGCGCGATGCCACAGCCGGAGCTGCTCGGTCTCGGTCGGCATCTCGAGCTTCAGGAGCTGGGTCCCCGGCGCCATCCGTAGCAAGTCGCCGACCTCGCCGCGCGTGGTCAGGACCACCCAGAGCCGGCCGTCGGCCATCGCGCCGGCGATCGCGTGGCGCAGGTTGGCGCGGCGATCCTCGAGCAGGACCTCGGCGTGGCGCACCAGCAGCACGGCATCGTGCAGGCAGGCCTCGCGCACGATGTCCTGGATCGTCTCGAGCGGATCTTGCGCGAACACCAGCGCGTGCAGATCGAGCTCGAGGACGAACGCGTCGCGCGCCCCGGCGGCGAACGCGACCGCCGTGGTCTTGCCCGACAGCGCCGGGCCGGCGACCACGGTCGGCAGGCGAGCCCCGCCCTCGCCGGTGCGGAACAGCACGCGATCGAGCAGCGCGCGGGTCGCTTCCTCGAAGCTGGCCCCGTCGGCGCCGCGCAGGAGGCGCGCGCTGCGCTCGAAGCGATGGCCCTCGAAGTGGGTCTCGCCGCGCAGCCAGCGCACGATGCGATCGGGCACCACGACCGGGGCGAGCAGGACCGGCCCCTCGGGCAGCCAGCCGCGCGGCGTGCCGAGCCGGACCAGCCGGTAGCGCACCAGCGGCAACAGCTCGCCGAGCTCGCCGAGCAGGATGCGCTGGTCGGTGGGGTTGTCGGTCAGGACGCCGCACAGGAACCCGACGTCGCACTGCGCGCGATCGCCGTTGAGCTCGGCGATCGTCCGGCTGATCGCGAGGTCGATCCCGGGCGCCGCGGCGCCGATCAGGAACTGGATCGCCAGGTCGCTGAGCCCGAACCGATGCTGCAGCTGCTCGATCGGCAACGCCGCGAGCTCCGAGACCGCGAGGCGCTCCTCCAGCTCGGCGTCGAGCGCGGCGATCCGGCGCTCCATCGCGAACAGCCGGCCGGCGACGTCGAGCTGGCTCGGGTCGCGCTGGTAGCGATACCACTCGAGCCGACCCGCAAACCGGCGGATGTGGAGCGCCATGTGCTCGGCCGGATCGAACAGCGGAACCGGATCGCCGGGTTCGGCCAGGTGGACGAACGGCGCCACCGCGGCCTCGCGCGACGCCCTGACGCCGTCACCCGGCTCGTCGGGGGGCATGACGGGCGGCGGCGTACCAGCCGGCGGCACGTCGGGCAGTACAACCTCGACATCGGCGAACGGAGAGCCTTGCGCCATCGGGACGCGATTGTAGAGGCAGAGCGCGCCACCCAGCAATTCCGGCGCGCCCCGTCACCGATGGAGGGCGCGGGCGGGCAGCGCTTCGTGGTTCAGTTATGGCTTGGCGGCAATCTTACGGTAACAAGCGCGCTGCTTCGCCTCGCCATCGTGGAGCGCCGCGAGGCCGTGCACCTTGGTGGGATCCGCGCCGAGGCAGCCATCGATGCGGTTCCAGGCCTTCATGCGGGTGTCCTCGGTGCGCTGCAGCGCGGTCCCGCGGGCGGCGATGCGGTCGTGCGCGGCGCGATCGGTGATCGCCTGCTCGAGCCGGCTGCGCGCCTCGATCGTCTTCTGGTGATCCTCGCACAGCGCCTGCGCCTGGCGATCGGCATCGGCCTCGGAGAGCTTCGCCGCTTGCGTGACCTGCGCGCGATAGGTGCCGCGCACGATGTCCGCGGCACAGCCGACCGGATCGGCCGGCGGTGGCACGAGCGCCGCGAGCGCGGCTTCGGCCCCGGTGCCGAGGCTGCACTTGTCGAGATCGGCGACGTACTCGGGATCCACGCCGCCCTCCGAAGCATGCCGGAATATGATCTTCTTGTCGTCGACCAGCACGTCGATGAACAGCGCCGAGGGCGCCACGTCCTTGTCGCCGCGAGGCGGCTTGCGCTCGACCGTGTGGGCGTCCTCGATGGTGATCGTGCGCGTCTTCGCGCCGATCCGCGCCAGGCCGACGTTCGCGGTGAAGCTCCAGCGGTCGCCATGCCCCGTCACCACGACCGCGTGCAGCGTCGCCGCGCCGCCGTTCGCACCGGCGGTGACCTCGAGCGAGCTGTCGCCGCACGTCGCGATCGTGACCGGCGCAGGCGCCGCACGCACAGTCCCCGGCGCCGCGGCGCTCAGGGCGACCAACAACGGGACCCACCGGGACATGCCATGTGTCATCGCGGCTGGTTCTAGCATCCAGCTGCGGGAAGTTCATGCACGCCCCTATCGCGTCCCGCTACGATGCGCACTACTTCCAGGGATCGAACACGGGAACGCCTGTCGGAGCGACGTCGGCCGTGTTCCTGGTCACGAAGGTCAGTCCGTGGTGCAGCGCGGTCGCAGCCAGCTGCGCGTCGATGGTCGGCAGCGTCAGCCGCCGTTTCCGGGCGAGCGCCTCGAGCTGCCCCCATCGCTCGGCCACGCCGTCGTCGAACGCTAACAATCGTCCGGCGAACCGGATCCTGACGTCGCGATCCAACCAGCCCTGCAATGCGGCGCGCTTGGGGTCATGGTCGGGCAGGAGGTCGATGCCCTTCCGGACTTCACCGATCGTGATGACGCTCAGGTGCATGAGCGCCTCGGAGGTTCCCTCGACCCAGGAGATCACCTTGCGGCTGGGCCGCGGCTTCATCAGCTCGGATACGATGTTTGTGTCGAGCAGGAACCCCGTCACCCCGGTCTCACCACTTCAAGGTCCGCGTCGCATCACGCTTCCGCGCCAGATCGAGCGCCTTTCCGCCCGTCGGCGCCGAGCGGAAGAACTCGACGAGCGACGCGGGCTGCTTCGCCCGCTCCGTCATACGGTCGAACTCCTCGGCCTGAACCATCACGACCGCCTCTCCGCCACGTCGCAACACGCGTTGGGGACCGGCGTCGCGCGTCCTCCGGAACAGCTCGCTGAACCGGGCCTTGGCGTCGTGGAGGTGCCAGATGGGGAGCGCCTTGGAAGGCATACAGAACAGACTAGTGTGACTAGTCAACGTAGTCAACTCACCCAGCTGCTGGCTCTGACAGCGGAGCGATCGCACCTCCCCAGCGACGCCGCGAGCGCCCGCCCCGCCAGCTCACCGCCCGAGGCGCGGATGGGCCTTGCCAGACTCCTGCCCGCGGCCGCCGCGCCTCGGCATCGCCTACGCCCCCCCCCCAATCAGGCCGCTTCCGTACGCGCCACTCCCGATCACGCCACTCCCGCCGTTACCCCCGCAATGGTCCCCGGCGCCGTGTGCGAGCGTCGGCGGTTGATTCGAAGCTGGCTACAACGCGGGCTGCCAAGTCAGATGCCGGCAGGCCGGCCCCAGCGTTCACGGCACATCCGGATCATCGTCCGGATCGTCGCCTGGCTCGGCGGGCGGTGCGCTCGATGCCGGCTCGCGGTGAGGGGCTGCGCGTGGTGTCCATGCAAGTTCGATCAGGGCACGAAACCGCGGCGCGCCGATCTGATCGTCGAGGCCCATGCCGGTCCGCGCGGCGATGGTGAGCTCCGGCAGCGGCTGCACGATCACGCCGAGCCGGGCTTCGAGCGGATCCGGCCCGGCCAGCATGCCGACGTGGTCGCCGAGCGAACCGGAGAACTCGGCGGTCAGCTGCGGGGGGGCGGCCAGGCCAAGCAGCGAGCCGACCGGCGGGATCGGGACGGCGACCCCGGCGGCCGCAAAGAACTCGTCGCCGACCAGGCGATCGCCGACCGTGACCTCGGCCCCGTGCAGGCGGACCCCGGCGTTTGCAGCCACGACGATGTCGTACGGGAGGGTCGCGCGGCCGATCAGGCTCCACGCCGCGGTCCACCGCGGGTCGCCGGCAAACTGGTCGGTATTGCCGCTCGGCAGCGTGAGATCGCCGCGCAGCAGCGCCGCGCGGTCGGCGTTGCCGGCGACCCGGATCCGCCCGCCGAACCGGACATCATGAAAGACGTAGCGCGCCAGGCCCTCGGGGTCGCCGGCCGCGTGCAGCCGATCACCCACCTGATGAGAAGCCCTGAACCCGAGGTCGATCACCACGCTGTCGCCGAGCGCGAGCGCCCCGCCGAGCGACAGCGTCTCGCGCCGCCGCACCGGATCGCTGGCCGGCGAGCCGCTTCCGAGCACGCCGGTGGCGAGCCGGATCGGCCGCTCGAGCCAGCCGGCCGCGATCGACGCGCCCCATGCGTCTACCGGCTCGCCGCCGTCAAAGCCGAACCCGACGCGCCCGGCCGGCGCCGTCTCGCGATCGACCTCGATGGCCGCCGGCGTAACGCGCGGCGTCTCGGCATGGGCAGGCCGCGCGCCGACGGTCCCCACGCCCCCCATCGCGATCGCCAGCGCGATCCGTCCCCGTCGGGCCGAGCGAGCCTTCCCGCCACCGGCGTGCAGCGAGACCCTCGGGCGACGCATCACAGGGGTGCGAAAGCATCATGAACGACGCGGCCTTGCAAGCTCCTCGTGAAGGGTGAGGTCCGTCGCCATGGCGAACATCCAGCCCAGTGCGACGGCCTGCCAGCCGGGTCAGATCTCCTTGCGGACGCGAAGGCCGGGCAGCATCACCAGCCCGGCGAGGCCGCACAGCCCGACGATTGCATAGACCACCCGGCTCAGCCGACTGGTCTGCTCGATGCTTCCGCCTCCGAAGATTGCGTCGACCAGGTTGAAGTTGAAGAAGCCGATCAGGCCCCAGTTCAAGGCCCCGATGATGGCGATCACGATCAGAGTTTTCGCGAGAGTCCCCATGGTAGTCCTTTCGTTGTCACCAGGATCCAATTGCACCGGACGTGCCGCGATCCGATGCCCGCGCCATCACGGTTTCCGAGGCTGGAGCTCTGGGGAAAGCGCAGATCCCACAGCAGGTCACAAGCAGCGAGCGGTGGATGAGCGGAGGGCTTCCGGACGGATAATCCTGCCGGCGCCAGCGGCGCAGACGCGCGTTGGGCGTCCAGCAGCGTGCGTGACGGTTTCGATCCAGGAGCCGTCGCCGACGACACGGGGCACACGAGGTGCAGCTCCGGTACCGGAGGGCGTCATGAATACTCTCATGTTAGTAGGAATATCTTCTAGCATCGTGTTCGGTGGGTGTGCGGTCGAGCCCGAGGAGGACGGGGAACTCTCGAGTGCACAACAAAACTCCATCACCTCGGGGCCAGCGATCACACAGGGAGGTCATAGCTCGGCTCGCCTCCTCGCACCGTCGTTGGCCGGACCGGGTGTGGAGATCAATGGCAGTCCCGATCTGGGCTCGTTCCTGATCGCGAGCTACGAGGCCACCACCGGATCGAGCGGCGCCACCGCCGGAGCCACGGTGACGCCGGCCCCGGGCGCAGCCTTCGTCTATACCCTCCTGGGCTCCGGGACGGGCTACAGCGGCCGGCAGCTGCGGCTCCAGCGCATGCCCGGCTCGAGTGACCTGACGGCCGCCGCGGCCACGGGCAACGTCACGTGCGGCACGGTCGTCTCCGGGGCGCCGACGAAGCTGGGTCTGGTGTTCCACGCGGCGTCGGGAACCTTCGACGTGCTGATCGGCGGTGCGGCCTCGGGGTGCACGAGCCTGCCGACCAAGCTGCAGCCGCCCGTCATCGGGTTCAGCTTGATGGACGCATCGAATGAGGGCTGGGGCGGCCGGGTCGACTTCACCGACCTCACGATCTTCTGAACTGCCGTTCGCCGGAGCGAAGCTAGGTGTCCACGACACACGGGCGTGACCGGCGGCGCCGAGGCCGGATCGCACATGGCCGTGCTATCTTCCTTCCATGGAGGCGTTCCTTCGGTTGCCGCGTCGCGCCAGCTATGCCGACTATCTGGCGGCGGAACAGACCAGCGAGTGTCGTCATGAATTCATCGACGGCGTGATCGTCGCCATGGCCGGAGGCCCCGACGAGCACAACGCCATCGCAGGCCGGGTGGCCAGGTTGCTTGGCAACCGGGAGACCGGACCCTGCCGGTACTACACAGCCGACCAGCGGTTCTGGATCGCGTCGCGCGCCCGGGGGCGCTACGCAGATGGCTCGATCATCTGCGGCGCGCCCGAACATCCGGTGCACGACGACCAGGCCACGACCAACCCGACGCTCGTGATCGAGGTGCTGTCGCCGAGCAGCCAAGGCGATGACGATGGCGACAAGCGATCCGACTTCCAGTCGCTGGCTTCGCTGGAGGCCTACGTGCTGGTAGCGCAAGATCAGCGGCGCGTGAAGGTGTATCGCCGGGCCGCCGGCGAGTGGAAGGTTGCCACGTATCGCGATGGCGACAGCTTCGAGCTGCCAACCCTGTCCACGGCGATCCCCGTGGGCGACGTCTACGACGGTATCCTCGACGGCGCGGGCCGATCGTTGCTCCGCTGATTCGCCGACCTGGTCAGCCCATGATCCGCGAGCCGAGCTCGTAGACGCGCACGACGGACATGTGGCGATACCGCGTGACCTGGACGCGCAGCTGCGCGATGTGATCGATCACGTCGCGCCGGGTCGTGCCGCTCGCCAGCATGGCGCGGGCGCGCTCGACGATCGCCGCGCGTGCCACCTTGGGGTGGTAGATGAACGTGCGCCCGAACAGGACCTCGCCCGCGATCCCGACGAGCCGGAGCTCGGCGACGTCGCCGACCTCGACGCCGTGCAGCGCGCGCTGCTCGTCGACGTGGAACATCGCGCCGCCGAGCAGATCGAGCAGCTCGATACGGCCTCGCGTCAGCGCGCGGATCTCGAACAGGCTGCGCTGCGAGGTCACGAGGGCACGCGCAACCGCGGCGCGCGGATCGCCCGCGGCGGCGAGCTCGCGCACCGTCCGCGCCGCCAGCGGCAGGGTCTCGCCTGGCGCGACGCGCTCGACGACGTACCACTCGACGAACGCCGCGCTCCACGGCTCCCACAGCTCGTCTTCCTGATGCACCTTGCCGCGACGCTCCTCGTACTCGCGGCGCGCCGCCGAGGCGGCGTCGGGATCGGCGGTGTGGCGCGCGTAGAGGGTCTCGATCACCTCGTCGAGCAGCGCGGCCGTGGTCATGTGGCCTTGCGGAGGTGATCGGCGAACCGCGCGAACAGGTAGCTCGCGTCGTGCGGTCCCGGGCTCGCCTCCGGATGATACTGGACGCTGAAGATCGGCTTACCCTCGACGGCGATGCCCTCGTTGCTGTGATCGAACAGGTTCTCGTGGGTGAGCATGACGCCCGACGGCAGCGACGCGGGATCGACGATGAACCCGTGGTTCTGCGACGTGATCTCGACCTTGCCGGTGGTCTTGTCGAGCACCGGGTGGTTGGCGCCGTGGTGGCCGAACAGGAGCTTCGAGGTCCGGCCGCCGAGCGCGAGGCCGAGGATCTGGTGGCCGAGACAGATGCCGAACACCGGCTTGCCGCTCGCGCACAGCGCGCGGGCCGCCGCGACGCCATAGTCGACGGTCGCAGGATCGCCCGGCCCGTTCGACAGGAAGAAGCCGTCGGCGCCGAGCCCGAGCGCGACCTTGGCCGGCGTCGACGCGGGCACCACGGTGACGCGGCAGCCGACGTCGCGCAGCTGGCGCAGGATGTTGTCCTTGATCCCGAAATCGTAGGCGACGACGTGGTGCGTGATCGGCGGCGGTGGGATCGCGCGCCCGTCGTCGAGCGCCCGCCAGGTCGGCGCGGCCCACTCGTAGCGCTCGGCGCAGGTGACCCGCGGCACGAGATCGAGGCCGTCCATCTTCGGCGCCCGCCGCACGCGCTCGAGCACCGCCGCGATCTCCGCGACCTGCGGCGTGATCGCGCCGCGCATCGCCCCGGAATCGCGCAGGCAGCGGGTCAGCGCGCGGGTGTCGATGCCGTCGATGCCCGGCACGCCGTTGTGCGCGAGCCAGTGAGCCAGCGTGGCCTCGGCGCGCCAGCTCGCGGAGATCGGCGACAGCTCGCGGATCGCCAGCCCCGCGCACGCGACGCGCTTCGCCTCGACGTCGCTGCGGTTCACGCCGACGTTGCCGATCTGGGTCGCCGTCATCACGACGATCTGCCCGCTGTACGACGGATCCGAGACGATCTCCTGGTAGCCGGTGATCGAGGTGTTGAACACCACCTCGCCGATCGACTCGACGCGCGCCCCGAAGCCCTCGCCGCGATAGACCTTGCCGTTCTCGAGGACGAGCGCCGCGGGCCACCGCGACGCCTGGCCGGTCACCACCCCGGTGACCGCATCGGTGACCGCGTCGATCACCTCCCCGATCACCTCGCCCGCCATCGCGTCCTCCCTGCGAAGGGAACCCTCACGCGGATCCCCGCGGGCGTCATCGCGCCCTCCCGTCGAGATCGAACACCACGCGCCCCTCGACGAGCGTCAGCACCGCGCGCCCCGCCAGGGTCTGGCCGAGGAACGGCGTGTTCTTCGACTTGCTGGCCAGCTCGTCGGTGGTGATCGTGACCGGGCGCTCCGGATCGATCACGCACAGATCCGCGACCGCCCCGACGGCGAGCCCGCCGCCCGGCAGCCCGAACGCCCGCGCGGGCGCGCCGGTCAGCGCGGCGATCGCGCGCCTTTCGTCGAGCGAGCCCATCCGCACGAAGTCGAGGATGATCGGCAGCGCGGTCTCGAGCCCGAGCATGCCGGGCGCCGCGCACTCGAACTCGACGTCCTTCTCGACCGGCGAGTGCGGCGCGTGATCGGTCGCGATGCAATCGATCGTGCCATCGCCGAGCCCCTCGAGCAGCGCCTCCTGATCGGCGGCGGTGCGCAACGGCGGCATCACCTTGGTTCGCGTGTCGTAGTGCGCGCACGCCTCGTCGGTCAGCGCGAGGTGGTGCGGCGTGACCTCGCAGGTGATCGGCAGGCCGCGGCGCTTGGCGTCGCGCACCAGGGCCACGGTGCGCGCCGTCGAGACGTGCGCCACGTGGTAGCGCGCGCCCGTCCACTCCACGATCTCGAGATCGCGCGCGACCATCGCGCTCTCGGCGCACGCGGGCTGGCCCTTGATCCCGATCCGCGTCGCGACCGCGCCTTCGTTCATCGCGCCGCCCTCGGCGAGGTCGAGATCCTCGGCGTGCTGCACGACCGGCAGATCGAACGTCCGGGCGTACTCGAGCGCGCGGCGCATGACGCCAGCGTTCATCACCGGCCGGCCGTCGTCGGAGATCGCGACGATGCCTCCCTCCTTCATGTCGCCGATGTCGGCGAGCGCCTTGCCCTCGAGGCCCTGGGTGATCGCCCCGATCGGCCGCACCCGCACGGCGCCGAGCTCGCGTGCGCGCCGCACGATCAGCTCGGTCACGGTCCGCTGATCGTTGACCGGCTTGGTGTTCGGCATGCAGCAGATCGTCGTGAAGCCGCCCGCGGCCGCGGCCCGCGTGCCGGTCTCGATGTCTTCCTTGTACTCCTGGCCGGGCTCGCGCAGGTGGACGTGGAGGTCGATCAGCCCCGGCACGATCCACAGGTCCTTGACGTCGATGATGCGGCCGCCGACGAGCCCGCGGCCGATCTCGACGATCCGCCCGTGCGCGATCCGGATGTCGCCGGCCTGATCGATGGGACGCGCCGCCCCCGGGTCGAACACCCGGCCGCCGCGTAGCACCAGATCCCCCGGAGTCATCGGTCAGGGGTCTTAGCAGCCGCAACGCGCCACGTAAAGTGCGGCCTCGATAGAACGCGCGATCCCGCGGGTTGCCTCGGAAGTTCTGAGCGATTCGAAGCTTGCTGAAGAGCGCGAGCACGCGCGCTGGCGGCGCGGGTCTGGGTCCCTCACTCGTCCGTCGACCACCGGATTGCGACCCACGCTTGGTGCCATCTCCACGACCCACCGGCGTGCTACCACCCGGCCGTGCAATCTATCTCGTGAGGTGACCCAGCCCGCGCCGCTGCGCTGCGCGTTGTCGTCCTCGCGGGATCGCTTGGTGAACCAACCAGTCAAATCCACTGCGGCGACGTACTAGCCGAGTAGTCGCTTGATCATTGGCACAAGATCAGCGAGTGGGACGACATATTGCTTGGTGCTCACCGTCTCACGCATATCTTTTACGTTAACGACCCCACCGTCCTTCTCGCGCGTTCCGTAGAGCAGCGCGAGCGGAACCTTCGACCGATCGGCGTACTTGAGCTGCTTGCCGAGCTTGTCGTCGCCGCCGTAGACCTCGACGTTGAACCCGGCGTCGCGTAGCTCGGCGGCCATCCGCGCGCACTCGGCCGCGAGCGTCGGCTCGACCGCGAGCACCAGGACCTGGGCGACCGCGCCGCGCGCCGCGGGGATCAGGTTCATCTCGAGCAACTGCGAGAACAGCCGCGTCGCGCCGATCGAGATCCCGACGCCGGGGAGCCTGGACTTGGTGTAGTGGCCGGCGAGGTTGTCGTAGCGGCCGCCCGAGCAGATGCTGCCGAGCCGGGGGTGCTCGTCGAGCAAGGTCTCGTAGATCGTGCCGGTGTAATAGTCGAGGCCGCGCACGATCGCTAGGTTCAGCTGGAGCGCGCGCTCGGGGACGCCGAGGGCGAGCGTGCCGTCGTACACGCGCTGGAGCTCGTCGAGCCCCTCGGTGAACGTCGGGTTGGGCCGGTCGAACCGGCGCAGCGCCTCGAACGCCGCGCGCGAATCGCCTGCGTGGCCGGTCATCAGATCGAACAGCCGCGCCACCGCGCCGGGATCGAGCCCGAAGCCCTCGCCGGCGAGCCGCGCCTCGAGCTCTTCGCGCGTTTGCTTGCCGAGCCGATCGATCTCGTGCAGCACCTTCTCGTGGTGCTCGTCGGCGACGCCGGACGCCACGAGCAGGCCACGCAGCAGCTTGCGGTTGTTGACGTAGATCGTGAACGGTCCGAACGCGAGCTCGTGGAAGATGCCGTGGATCACCGCCGGGATCTCGGCGTCGTACGCCAGCGGCAGTATATCCTTGCCGATCACGTCGATGTCGCACTGGTAGAACTCGCGGTAGCGGCCCTTCTGGGCACGCTCGCCGCGATAGACCCGCTGGATCTGGTAGCGCCGGAACGGGAAGTTGAGCTTGGCCTCATGCTCGGCGACGTAGCGCGCCAGCGGCACGGTGAGATCGAACCGCAGCGCGAGCTCCGGCAGCTCGCCGGCGACCTCCCCTTCCGCCTGCTTGCGCGCGCCGGTCGACTCGACGAAGTAGACCTGCTTCTCGGTCTCGCCGCCGGACTTGGTCAAGAGCACCTTGGTCAGCTCGAACACCGGGGTCTCGACCGGGACGAACCCGAAGCGCTCGAAGCCGCGCCGGATCGTATCGAGCATGTGTTGAAACGCGAGCTGCTGCGGCGGCAAGAGCTCGAGCACACCGGGCGGCGTTCGGGGCTGAACGGGCATGGCTACGCTTACCACGCTCCCCGGCCCCGCCGCTGTCCGCACCAGCATCAGCGAGAGAAACTGTCGGAGGCATCGTCCGGGGACGTGCGCGAAGCATCAGCCCGGCGATCCGCGCGAAGCACCCTCCGGGAACCTGCGCGCGAAGAATACCGGTGGCCCACAAACGTGTTCACCGATGCTATCGTTGAGGAGATGCTGCAAGCACAGATCGAGATCCTGGACGAGGCCGGTCACACCAAGGAGTCCGTGACCATCGTCGGCTCCGGTCGCGTATCACTCGGGGCACGGCAGGCGGGCGGATACCTACATGCTAATGAGGCGGCAACCGATCTTGCGGTGATCATCCAAGAGGGGTCACGCGTATCGATCGAGGTGAAGGTCGCGAACGCTCTTCAACGCGATGCCGGACCCATCGCGCCAGGTCCGTTCGAGGTTGGGTCCGCCAAGCAAGCGCTGGTCGCGTTCATCGAGCAGATACGCCGCTACGTCAAGGTGAAGCAGATCTTCGTGAACGGCGAGCTATTAAGCGGCGGAGCCGTCATTCACACCGCGCCATCGTCGTTGGTCCGCCTTGCACAAGCAAGCGCCGCGCGAGGCGCCATCGAAGTAACCAAGCAACTTCAGCGATTGCGCGAGCAGGGAAAGATCGACGAGCAAGGTAATGTCCTGTCTCATGGCCAGATGATATGAAGCCAGGTTCATCAACCGATCTTTGAGGCTTCGCAGTGAAACCCGAGATGATCGTGATCGCCGGTCCGCGACAATCGCAAGCACGCAGAATATGATGTAGCCTGCGGATAACGCCTGCGTGCTTACTCTACTCGTCACGCAGAACGGAATTTTCGCGCGCTTCCGCTTCAGTGGGGTCATCGGCTTGAACGTCGAGCGCGACCATGAACTTCGCCATCACCGCCTCCTTCTTGAAAGTGGATCTGATTCTCCAGCCCTGTTTCGGAGTTACCATGCTGGGATCGATCGCATCGCGCGGAATGACGCAAAGTTGCGGCGCCATACCATCAAGGAAATACACGACATAAAGGTAGTCCGCGATGAGCCGGCGTTCCGCGTCAAACTCCGTGAAGAAGAGATCAGGAATACCCCAAGGTCTCGTGCACCCCTTAACCTCGATCTTCAGCTCTTCGTGCGTACGTAGCGCCAAGAGATCGTACCCCTTGTGGCGGCGGTTCCGCGTCACATTGTCGACCTTATATCCTCGGACCTCCAGGAATCGCGTCGCATAAGCGATAGCATCTTGCTCGACCTGGGACTTCATTGATCTCATTATGGCACGGTCGGACGACGCAAGTGAGCGTGAGTAAGCCGCCCTCGAAGCGAAGGGTCGCGTGATAGCCCCACACCGTCGGCGAACTCGCGGGGCGAGCGCAGGGAGCAAAGGTCGAGCACGCGTCACGATCGCTCGCGTGTACGTGAGGTCCCCGTGAGCAAGACATGCCGACGATCTCCTCCCACGAGAACAAGCTTCGAGACAAGAGGGAAGCTACAGCATGTCGTTACGGTGCCTCGCTACTTTCAGTGCTTGCATTGAAAGTTATCGTCCTCACTGAAACACCGCACCCGTGCTTGATCTACTCGACGAAGCTCCTCAGGATGTGCTCATGGGCGGGCTGACCAGCCGCAGCGATTCGGGGCGGAAATCGCCCCGCGGGCGCCGACCACGTTGGCAAAGATGAGCCCGACCTGAGGCGAGCGCTAACACGATGATCGTTGCTCACGACGATGGCGGCTCGCTCCGGGTATCCAGCGTACGTGCGTCACGTGGTGCGAAGGGTCCGGAGTGAAGGACGAACGAGGTCATAGCAGCGCACTGGGGAGCGGCTCCAAGCTCTCGCAACCAGGTGCCGCGCCTGCGGGGGTTGGCAAATCGACGCTCGTCCAGCAGATCCCCGCCGAGATTCCAACGACGGCGAGCCGGTCCGGTGCCGATCAGCCGGTCCCAGCAGCTCCGACTGCGCCCAAAGTCCCGAAGAACAGCCTCGACGACCTCGAGGTCCAACTTGGCGACGGGGCGGCGCTCGGCGGGCGCGAAGCCGGGCTCGCGCAGAGCGTCGGTGCGGATCCGTCGGGACTGCGGATACATACGGGTCTAGCTGCAGCACAGGCGGCGGCAGAGCACGGTGCGGTAGCATTCGCCGCGGGCAGCCATGTAGTGATGGGCAGCAGCGCTCCTGCACCTGGGACGCCCGAAGGCGATGCGCTGCTACGACATGAAGCGGCGCACGTCGCGCAACAGCAAGACGCAGCGCGAGACCCCGTGCAGCGCGGAAAGCCGATCGGCGACGAGGAGCCAGCGGCCGAGCACAACGCCGAGCAGGCCGCGAAGCAAGGGGCATTCGGCAGCAAGGCCGACGTGATGCGCACCGGCGTTCAGATCCAGCGCGGCGATCCGCAGAAGGCCGGCCATGGCATGGACCAGGCGCGGTATCATGCGATCGAACTCCGGCTGAAGAACCTGCTCGCGGAGAAGCGCAGCCTCGTCGACGGCACGGGATCGGGGAACATGGCGGCGATCGACGCCGAGATCGACAAGCTGATCGGCGAGCTACGTGTCGACTTCGGCGTTCAGCTCGACAAGGGCAAGATCCTGGACGACGCCGCGAGCGGCAAGAACATGCTGGTGCTCGACGGCCGCATCGTGCTGAATCCGTCGGGGAAGGTGCATTACATGGGCGAGCGGCTCGGCGCCAAGCTCGAGATCGATCACGTGCCGCCCGGCGAAACGCTGCAGATCGGATGGCGGTGGCGCGAGCCGGGCGCGAGCCGGACCTATCGATTTCTGGTGATCGGCCCGGCGTTCGCCGAGAAGACCCGATCGCAGGAGATGGAGCTCGATACGCCGTTCTGGGGGCTGGTGCCAGATGCGGTCGAGAAGGCAAAGGGGATGGAGATCGTCGCGGAGATCTACCTTGGCAAGTCCGACCACCCGACCAAGACGTTCTCGACCGGCTTCATCGCGATGCCGGAGCGGCCGGTCGGCGAGCTCAAGCTCGTCGGTGCACCGGATCGCGTCGTCCAGGACAGCTATGTCAAGCTCGGGATCGGTCCGTGGACGCCCGACTACCGCCGATACTCGATCGACTGGTTCATCGACGACGTGCCGGTAGCGATCGATCAGCTCGGGCTACGCCACAAGTACGGCAAGCTCGGCAAGCACACCACGCGCGCCGAGGTCTACCGGGTCAAGCGCAGCTTCGGAATCCGCGACAAGCAGTTCGTCCAGCGCGCCGTCACCACCTTCGAGGTGATGACCGACGAGCAGTACGGCACCAAGTTTCTCACCGAGCTCGAGACCTCGCCGTTCCGGCCCAAGCCGGTGGGCATCGAGGACACGCTGACGTCGGGCGACAAATCGCTGATCGAGATCCAGCACCGGATCGATCAGGGTGGCAGTCAGCAGAGGTACTGGGAGGATCGCCTCAAGGCGCAGAAGGAGCGGCTCAGGAAAATCCGCGAACTCGCGCCCGACCACGCAGTGGCCAAGCCGCTGCCGATGGATCCGACGAAGCTCCATCCGGGCGGCTCGTACAGTGGGCCGATCAACGCGGCGCTCGTCATGTCGAGTGGCGGTGGCGCGCAACCGCTGGCGCTACAACTGACGATTCACGACGTCGGCGGCATCTGGAACGCGCGACTGATCGATTCGACGAGCAAGAAGGTGCTCATGGCCGACGGCGCGGGTGCGACGCCACTGGCGGCTTATGCCGAAGTGTTCGAGACCTGGCGTACCGACAACGAGTATCCGACCGGCGGTCACATCGTGCATCGCTTCGCGCCTCCGGGATGGAGCCAGGGACCAAGCTTCTCGACCACGACCAGCTGGAAGAAGGCGAAAGACTGGGTCGATGGCATCATCCAGGTCGGCGGGTTCCTCGTGGGAGCGTTGCTGCTCGCCGATCCTGACCCCACGATCAGCAAGCTGCTCGGTGGCGTGCTGATGGCCGCGGTGGTTGCACGCTCGTCGGTCGCAATCTACGAGCGCATCCACAACGGCGGAGATGCCCTGTCCACGGAGAACATCCTCGACGGCGTCGCGATCGTCACGGCGTTCCTCGGGATCGGTGGCGGCGTGCTGCGCAATGCCGGGATCAAGGCGGTCAATCCCACGACATATCGGGTGGGCAACTGGATGATCATGAGCGCGGTGGCGGGCGATGCCGGCACCTTCATCTACGCGAGCTCCGAAGCACTCGCGTCGCTCAACGTGATCCAGTCCGATCCGACGATGGACGATAGCCAGAAGTCGGGCGAGATGCTGCGGATCATGGCGTCACTGTTCGTGACCGGCGCCATGTTGATCGCGAGCAACCGCGACCTCATCCGCAACGGCCTCAAGCCGAACGACTTCGTCAAGAGCGACCTCCAGCCGGGTATGAAACCCGAGCTCGACGTCGGCGCGCGGATCGACGCCGAGTACGAGCTCAAGAAGGCCGGGCAGTGGACCAAGGAGACCTCGAAGCTCACCGATGAGGCCGTGCTCGACAAGGTGTTCACCCACCGCTCTCGACAGGAGCTCGAGAGCAGCCTCGCGAAGAAAGCCGGTGCCACCCCCGCCGCAGCGCTCGCCGACGCCCTCGGCAACGACGCGTTTATCCAGCTCCATCACACGCTCAGCGAAGAGACGATGGTAGCGCTCGCGAAGGGCATCGTGACCGCAAAGGTCGGCGAGGTGCACAAGGCGCTGGGTACCGCCGAGTTCGCGGCGCTGGTGAAAGATCTCGGCGTCCCGACTCTGAAGCGGCTGACCAACGATCTCAGTGGGGCCCAGATCAAGAAGCTGATCGAAGACCTAGGACGGCCGCTGCTGAAGGAGATCGCTGCCGAGCTGAAAGGCAAGGATCTCCAAGAGTTGATCACCAAGCTGACCGGGCCAACGGCCAAGGAGCTACTGCAGAAGCTCGGCGACAAGGGTATGAAGGAGGTCCATGGCACGTGGAAAGCGCAGGGCACAAAGGAACTGGTCGACGCGATCGCGGTGCAGGGGATGAAGGAGATCGGAGCGAAGGGCTTAGCCAACATCGACCAGAAGCTGACGCCCGCCGAAATCAAGCAGTGGCTCGCCGATCTGAGCCCAGCCAAGATGAAGAAGGTCTCCGAGGTTTATGGCGGCGACGCAATGAAGCACTACGGCAAGGACTGGATGAAGGAGTACAAGGGCTTCACCAGTGACACTGAGCACCACGTCACGGTTGGCGACGGGCTCGATAGAAACAACGGCGTGTCCGGCTGCCACGACTACGACCAGTTTATGAACCAGTTCGTCAACCCGGTGCCGAAGCAAATCCACGTCCACGGCCGGACCGTGTCCGGAGACGTGGTGCACTTCGACTATTCCGTGACGAAGGCCGATGGTTCGGGGCCCAAGGCGGCCCATCGCGACAAGACCACGATGAAGGGCCTGCAGGCAAACTGGGGCACGATCCAACCCAAGCTGGAGAAAGCGGTGGACGCCACTATCAAGAACATGATCTTCCCAAGGAGCCCCGGCGTCGGTCCCCAGGTCACGGTCGACGGCGTCAAATGGAACCTATTCTTCCGTGACTGGCAGATCGCGTCGATCTTCCCAATCCTGTGACCACCATGCGCTACCGACTTAGCAACGAGGCTGCCGCACCTGAGCATCTGCTCCGGCCAGCCCGGTACGATCACACCCTGGCCGACGTCGCCGCCGCTGACAAGGGTGGCGCGGCGGCGGTGCTTCGCGACTTCGTAGAAGGCATCCAGCCCGGCCAACTCGAGAATCTGCTGGCGGCGACCGCGCGCGGCGCCGGATACGGTCACGAGTTCGCTGCCTCTACTTACGACGACGATCTCGATGAAGACGACGAGCCGTTCGAGGGCGTACTGATCACCGCCCGGTTCCGCCCTGACGACGTGGTGCTGTCGCGCCGCGGGTACGAGCAACTAGTCGCGGCACTTGCTGACCGCGCGCAGTCGCGACCGCCAGCATGACCGAGCGATGCGAACACCAGACATGGTTCCTTCTGGCCCGCAAGTGCTCGTGCTCCACTCGTTACGGGACGGCCGGGCGGTCATGCCGACAGACATGGTTCCTTCTGGCCCGCAAGTGCTCGTGCTCCACCGCAACTGATACAGTCACGGACATGATACGACGTATGGCACTCGCGATCTGCCTCGCGGCATGCGATGTGGCACTGGACCACGGGCGATAGCTTCAACTTCGGTGCTGGTCCGCACACGCTGCATGTCTGGCAGCGCGAAGCCGGCGCGCGGGTCGACATCGTCCCGCTTACCACGAGCGCCTCGCCACCGTCGTGACAGAATCCGGATCCCCCCATGCAGAAGCTAGTACCTCACCCCCGCCCAACGCCAACGCGCAGCGCAGCGGCGCGGGCTGGGCTACGATGCGAGATACGTTGCATAGGGTGGGTCAAGCATCGCCGGGTCGTGGAGATGGCACCGCCAATATCGCGATTCGGTGGTTTACGGACGAGCAGCGAGCTCACACCCGCACCCGCAAGCGCGCGTGTTCGCGGTCCCACGGGATCCGCGAAGCATCCATCACAACCTCTGTAACAAATCCTAACAAATCCTAGGTGTTCCATCGTGATGTTTCGACTCTCGCTTGTCGTGGCCCTCGCCGCGTGTAGTTCGAGCACGCAGCCGGCGCCAGCCAGCCAGCCGAGCACCACGCACCCGCCCGCCCCCACCGAGCCAGACGACGCGGCGCGGCCGATCGTGCGCGCTCCATCGGAGACGCCGTCATGCGGCAAGCTCCCGACCACGCTCGCCGGCGACGTGGCGCTGCTCGCCGGCCGCCTTTCGCTGCGCGCCCCCGCCGGGGCCGGCCCCCTCGCGCGCGCCTACAACGTCATGAGCTCGCCGACCCCGGAGGAGCAGCAGACGCGTATCATGATCGGCGGCGGCGCCTCCGCCGGCAAGCAGCCGGGAGACGACGCGCTCGTGGTGCTGGCCGAGGAGATCTGGCAGCTCGATCCGGATCGCGTCCACGCCGAGGCTGATGCACCGGCGCAGCCGGGGCCACTCGACCGTGAGGCACCGCCGTTCCTCCGCGCCGCAACGCATGACGACACGCTCGAGGTCGAGCGCGCGCGCCTCGCCGATGGCGCGCCCCGCGTCTATGCCGGACGGCCGCGCGAGGTAAAGGTCGCCCAGGGTGCCGATGCGGCGCTGGTCCTCGAGTTGCTCGTGGTCTTGCCCGACACGACGCTCGAGACGGTCGGCTTCTGGGTCACCCCCGGCCTCGCCGGCGAGCGTGGCTGCACCGGCTTCGCCGAGCGCCTCGCTGCGACCCTCTCGCTCGGCCCACGCAAGCTCGAGCGCGGCGGCGTCCGCGTGCTCCAGCCGATCCCACCGGACCAAGCGCTCGCGGTCACGCTCCCCGCGGACTACGTGGTCGTGCACCAGCCCGGTCCGGACGCCGATGTCTACAAGCTGTTCCGGTTGCGCCCGCTCGGCCTGTTCCCCGGCCTCATCTCGATCGCCGTCGACCTCCACCCCAGCCGTGACGTCCCGTCCGACGCCACCCAGGAGCCCGGAACGCTGCTCGGCCGGCCGGTCACGTGGTACGCGCGGCGCTCGCCGCACGGGGGGCGCATGCTCGCGACGCAACCGATCGCGCCGGGCCAATCGCCCGAGGGTCGCTTCGTCCAGGTCTCGATCGTGGCGACGCGCGAGGCGAAGTTCCTCGACGAGTTCCGGCACGTCGCCGAATCGCTTGCTCTCGTGAAACGCTGACAGCTAGTGCCTTGGCGCAGTGGTTTTGATGGGTTGCAGCGCGAGGACTGTTTGAGCACGGTGAGGCCCATCGGCAACACGAACAGCTACCGCGCCCCGAAGCTCCTCACCGAGCCAGCCCGCGGGGCCTCGCGCTCTCCCCACCGCCGCATCGAGCAACCCATCATCTTCTCTGCGACGAGGTGCTAGGGCGGCGCGCCGGCGAGCGACGGGGCTTCGTGGCGCACGACCCGGGCGGCGAACCGCTCGAGCATCATGGCCAGCGCGCTGGCGACGTCGCCGGGGCCCTGGCTCTCGAGCGTGATCAGCACCTTGAAGTCGCGCTCGCCGAACCGCGGGTACGAGCCGATCCGCACCGCGGGGAACGCCGCGACGACGGCATCGAGGTCACCGGCGATCAGCCCCTCGTCGGCGTCGAGGTAGACGCGCGCGACCGTCATCGGGATCGTGCGGAACCGGTCGCGGATGTCGATGAACTTGCGGCGAAACAGCGCCGGCACGCCCGGCAGGATGTAGACGTTGCGGTACGCGACCACCGGCCACACCTGGTCGTTGCCGTAGACCAGCTCGGCGCCCTCGGGGATGTCGGCGAGCCGCAGGTTCGGCGCGGACAGCTTGGCGCCCCAGTAGGCGCGGACCCGGCCCTCGAGGGCCGGCGCGCGGACGACCCGGATCCCGAAGCCCTGCGCGATCCCTGCCATCGTCAGATCGTCGTGGGTCGGGCCGACGCCGCCCGAGGTGAACACGTGATCGAACCGGGCCGCAAAGTCGGTCACGGTGGCGGCGATCTCGTCGAGCACGTCGGGGATGACGGTGATCCGCCGCAGCTCGACGCCCAGCGCGCGCAGCTCACCGATCAGGAACGCCGCGTTCTCATCGGCGAACTTACCGGTCAGGATCTCGTCACCGATGATCACGATGCCGGCGGTGGTCACGTGCCGGACGATATCACCGGCGCAGCGTGCGCACGACGGTGACGGCCGCAGCGAGCAAGAGGCCTACCCCAGCCAGGCCGATCCACCCCAGCGAGCCCCCACCCGGCTCGGCCAGCGGCTCCCCGGCGGCCCCGGGAGCCGCGGGCGTCATCACCGGGGCAGCCCCCGCAGGCGTCACGGTCACGGGGCTGCGCTGCGCTGCGACCGGCGCCGCGGCGCTGTCGGTCCATGCCGTGGTCTCGATCACGGTCCCATCGGTGCGCACGCCGGTGACCTCGACGCGGGCGCCGGTGACCGTGACCCGCAGGAAGTGGAACACCCGCTCGAACTTCTTCACGGCCTCGAGATCGACCGGGCTCGCGTTCGGCCGGCGCGGATACAGCGGCGCGCCGCCGCCGCCCGAGACGAAGTAGCGGATCCCGTTGTGCTCGGCGCGCTCGTACACGTGGTCATGGCCGGAGAACACCGCGCTGACCTGGTACTTCTCGAATAGCGGCGTCCAGCGCTCGCGTAGATCGAGCGACCCGCCGTGAACGGAGATCGAATACGGCGGGTGGTGCATGACCACGAAGACGTGGCGGACCGCGGGATCCTGGCGCGCGGCGATGAGCTCGCGCTCGAGCCACGCCGTCTGATCGGACAGCGCGAAGCTGTACTCGTTGGAGTCGAGCACGAGGAACCGCGCGGCGGCGTAGCTGAACGCGTAGTAGCGCTCGGTGTCGCCGCCGTTGTCCGGGACCGAGAAGAACGCGCGATAGCTGTCGGCGGTCCGGCCGCGGCCCTGGCGATCGTGGTTGCCGACCGCGGGGTAGTACACGTTGTCACGCAGCAGCCGGTTTTCGATGTCGAAGAACTGCTGCCACTGCTCCTCGGCAGAGCCATCGTCGACCATGTCGCCCGTGCCGACCACGAAGTCGGGGACCGCCTGCGCCATCCGCTCGACGACCCGGCGGTGCGCGTCGGCGCCGTTGCGGGTATCGCCCATGACGCTGAACGAGAACGGCACGTCGGTGCCGACCTCGGGCGCGGTGGCGAACTCGCCGTTCCAGGTCTGCGCGCCGGCCTCGACGCGGTAGCGATAACGGCTCGACGGCGTCAGGTGATCGATCGTCGCCTCGCCGATCCGCGCGGCGGCGACCTCGAGAGAGCGCGCGCCGCCGGGCCCGGGCCCCTCCACGACGACGTGGGCGGGCACGGCACGATCGAAGTGCCACATCACGGTGATCGAGGTCGGCGCGAGATCCTGGAGGTAGGGCCCCTTGAGCATCCGCGGCTCGTCGGCGTGCGCCACCGCGGTGGTCGCCACCAGCACTCCGAGCCAGGCGATTCGCACCGGCCCACGATACCTGCTCGGGTGGCCTCCTCCCAAGGTCATTTCGAGCCTTGCAGCGCGCGGACCCCCAAAGCCGATCCCCGTCGCCGGCTACCCGGCGGCCGGCCGCCGCGAGCGCACCGGCGCCTCAGCGATAACGCAGCGAGGCGAGCGCGCCGACGAGATCGCGCGCCGAGTCCCGCGAATATCCGTACTTGTCGGTCAGCATCTGGAGCGCCGAATCGGCACGCAGGCGGGCCTCGGCCGACAAGCTGCCCTCGTTGCCGGAAAGCAGCTTCACGAGATCGCCGATCCCCTTGGAGATCGTCTTCTTGTGCTTCTCGAAGTAGGCGTCGCGCAGCTTGCGCAGCAAGTCGGCAAAGATCTCGGAGATCACCGGCTTCTGGCCACGGTGATCGAGCGACCACGCGCCGATCTTGGCGATCAAGCTCTGCCGGAAGTCCTCCGGCCGCCCGGTGATCTCGAGCGTGCGCTCGACCTCCTTCATCATCGCCTCGTCGGGATCGTCCATCCGGCCGGTCTGGGCGTTGCGGACCTTCTCCTTCTTGACCGCGTGCATCACGTGCGTGATGTAGCGATCGAACACGCGGCCGTACTCGGACTCCTCGACGAGCCCGACCGCCGCGCGGACCTCGTCGTCGATCCGGTCGAACAGCCGCCCGCGCACGACCTCGACGAGCTTCTTGTGATCGTGATAGCCGCCGGGCTGGACGTCCTGGCGCAGGAACTCGTAGAGGCTCACCTGCTTGCACAGCTCGACGATCTCCTCGAGCACGGCCATCGGCGAGACATAGGTGTAGCGGCTCCCCCCGGCGGCCGCCGCCGCGAGCACGACGCCCTGCATCTCGCGCGGTGAGGCCCCGACCCGGCCCTCGTAGATCGGATACGTGTCCGACTCGTGCCACAGGTCCTTGATGTGGGCGGCGAGATCGCGGGCGCGATCCGGCGGCAGATCGCGCGGGATCTGGCCGGTCGAGTACAGCTCGGCCTTGTCGAGCGGCGACAGCTTGCCGATCACCTCGGCGAGCGTCGAGGGGAACCGCTCGATCTGCGGCTTGCGCATCCGCGACAGCACGGCCCACAGCGCGGCGACGTAGGCGGCGTGCGGCGCGACATGGCGCTTGCCCGCGGCCTCGCGCAGCCGCTCGCGATACAGCGCTTCTTCATGGCGGACATCGAGGATGAAGGGCACGCGCACCAGCTCGATCCGGCCCTTGAAGCTCTGGAAGTCGGGGATCTCGCGGAACGCGGCGAGGTGGATGTCGTTGCAGCTGCCGATGAATGTGAGGTCGAGGAACAGGGTCGTGTTCGTCATCGACAGCGCGGCGCGCTCGACGGTGGTCAGCAGGTATTTGTAGTGCTCGAGCGGGCGCTTGAGCAGATCGTCGTACTCGATCACGCCGCGGTTCGCGCCGACGAGCTCGCCGCCGTACTCGTGGAGCGAGACCGACTGGAGCGACGGCGGCAGCGAGCTCAGCGTGCGGTCGGCGGTGACCTGACGCTCGGTCGCGTCGACCGACAGCTGCGGCTCGACGGTGACCCACCCGGTGCGGTAGCGGTGCGAGATCTCGAACCGCTCGATCCGGACATGGCGCAGCACCTGGAGGTAGTCGCCGTGGTGGCTCGCGAGCAGCGCGTCGTAGATCGCCCGGTTCTTCGGCGACAGCGCGCCCTGGCGCAGGTAGTCGCTGACGTTGAACGCGATCTTCTCGTCCCCCGGGATCCCCGCGATCAGCTTGTCGAGCAGCCGCTGGCGCTCCTCGTTCGGCACCAGCAAGAGCGGATGATCGCGGAGCTCGTCGCCGAGCCGCGCGTCGATCAGGTCGTCGGGCAGGTATGCGAACGAATCGAGCGAGTCGGGCAACGCCTCGTTCGCGCCGCCGAACCCGATCCCGCCGCGCGTGTGCTTCTGGGTCGGGAAGATCCAGGAGAACCGGTACAGCGCGCCCTCCTCGAGCGTCGAGTAGTGCTCGAGGCCGCGCCCGAGGCAGCGGATGAACGTCGACTTCGCCGAGCCGTTGGGCCCGTGCAGCAGCACCAGCTTGTTCGGCCGGCCGTCCTGCACGAAGCTGCGCAGCACGCGATAGACCGCGTTCTGGACCGGCTCCTGGCCGAACAGCCGATCCTCGCCGTTGGCCCACGGCGCGTCGAACAGGTGAAACCGCCGGATCTCTCCCCAGGGGTACTTCACCATCGAGCTGCCGTAGTGGTCGAGGCAGTCGACGATGTACTGGGTCGACGACCGCAGCTGGCGGGTCGGCTCGGCCACCACCAGGTTCAGGTACTCGGCGAACGACATCACGCGGCGATTGCGCGTGAAGTCCGTGCGCACCGACTCGCCGAGCTCGACGAGCAAGTCTCTGACGATACTCGAGCCAGGGTCAGCGGTTGGCGTCTCGGCCATCACGGATGACGGTAGCACTTACCTGGTAGCGACCTGAACCCGTCCGGGCTACTTCGCGGCGACCGTGATCGCGATGGCCTCCCGCTTGGGGAGGCACTGGCTCTTGTCGCACACGGCGAACTTGAAGTTGCCGTTGATCGTGTAGCTGCCGCTGGCCGTAGGCGTCAGCTTGACCGCAAAGGCGAGCTGCTTCTCATCGAGGGCATCGGCGTCGCCCTTGGCGCTGTCGTGCCCACCGGCGGCAAACTCGGCCTTGGCGAGCGTCACCCCCTGCGGGGGCGTCAGCGTCAGCTTGGTCGGATACTCGGTGTTAACGTGGTAGCCGTCCCCTGGGGTCACGGTGACCTTCGCGATCGTCTCGGCCCCGGCCTTGGCGTCGGCCGGCAGCTCGATCGCGAGCTTGCCTTCCTGGGGCTGGAGCCGGGACCGGTCGTCCGCCGGGGGGGTGCTGGCCGGCACAGCTTCCTTGGACTGGCCCATGGTTGGGCCGCCGTGCGGGACCTGGACCACGTCCGGCGCCCCACCCGATGGCGGCGGCGGCGACGAGACCTTGTCCTGGTTGCCGGCGGACTTCGAGCACGCTGCGATGACAAAGAAAGCGAACAGGGCCAAGCGAGACATGCCGGGGAGGATAGCGAATCTCAGCGAGATCGCCATGGGTAGGAGCATGTAGACCTGGCCGTGTGGGATAGCCCCGCGCTACTCTGTCAATGTCGGTGAGAAGGGCTCAACAGCTCGGACGCTATCATTTGCTCGATCGCATCGCGTTCGGCGGGATGGCCGAGATCTACCGCGCCAAGACGTTCGACGGTAACGGACAGCCGCACCTGGTCGCGGTCAAGCGCGTGCTCGCGCACCTCGCCGAGGACGACGACTTCATCCAGATGCTCGTCGACGAGGCCAAGATCGCGAGCGTCCTGCGCCACATCAACATCGCGCGGGTCTACGAGTTCGCGCGGGCGCACGGCGAGTACTTCATCGCGATGGAGCACGTCGACGGCAAGGACATGCGCACGGTGCTCGAGCGCTGCCGCACCAAGAAGAAGCCGATCCCGCCCGAGCACGCGGCCTACGTCGGGGCCGAGGTCGGCTCGGCGCTGCACGCGGCGCACTCGGCGATCGACTCGCGCGGCCGCCCGCTGCGGATCATCCACCGCGACGTCTCGCCGTCGAACATCATCTGCAGCTACGCGGGCGAGGTGAAGCTGTGCGATTTCGGCATCGCGAAGGCGACGCTGTCGCGGGTCACGACCAAGACCGGCGTCATCAAGGGCAAGGTCAAGTACATGAGCCCCGAGCAAGCGCTCGGCCGCAAGCTCGATCACCGGAGCGACGTGTTCTCGCTCGGCTCGTGCCTGTACGAGATGCTGACCCGGATCCCGCCGTTCACCGCGACCAACGAGATGGATCTGCTGATCAAGGTGCGCGACGCCAAGTACCGCCCGGTCGGCGAGATCACGCCGGGCATCCCGCCCGAGCTCGAGTCGATCACCGACAAGTGCCTGACGCGCAGCCGCGCGAACCGCTACCAGACCGCCGCCGAGGCCGAGACCGATCTGCGCGCGTTCCTGCGCAAGTACATGCCGAACTACTCGCGCAGCCACCTCGGGCGGTTCATCCGCAAGATGTTCGCGACCGAGATCGAGCGCGAGCTGCGCATGCTCGAGGAGTACGTGCTCGACGAGGAGGTCAGCGACGATGTCGGCGAGAGCCTGATGGCGCGCGACGAGGACTTCGAGCCGCCCGAGGTCCCGTTCCATCCCAAGCCGACCTCGGTCTCGATCAGCGCGGCCCCGGAGGCGTCGGGCGAGTTCTCCGGCGAATCGAACTTCACGACGATGCCGAAGGCCGACCGCCACGACGACATCCACGGCGAGAACACGATGATCCTCGCCGACGGCCGCGGCCGCCTGTCCCGGCCGCCTCCCCCGCCTCCCCCGCGCACCCGCGCCGCCAGCCAGCCGCCTCCCCAGCCGCCGCCCGCGCCGCGCACCCGCCCGGTGCCGCACGCCGATGGCGGGTTCGACGACGTGCACTCGGCGCCCACGATGATCATCGATGTCGGCCGCATCCGCGGGCGCGACCGCGGCTAGATCGGCCACCTGCGCGGGCGGCTACGCGCCCTGCAAGGCCTTCACGCGATCGATCAGCGCGTCGAGATCGAGCGGCTTTCTCACGACCGGCACGTTCCGGGGGGCGCGCGACGGGTCGGATGTCGTGACGATCACCGGCACGCCCGCGAGCTCGGGATCGCGCTGCATCGCGCTCCAGACCTCGTTGCCATCCATGATGGGCATGACGATGTCGAGGATGACCGCGACGGGTTTCGGCAGGCGCGCGAGCCGTTGCATGGCCTCCGCGCCGTCGCAGGCGACCTCCACGGCGAACCCCTCGTCCTGGAACGCGTCGCGCAGGATCTCGCGCAGGTCCAGCTCGTCGTCGACGATCAGGATCATCACTGCGGCTCCGCGTCGGAGCCTGGTGCGCCGACGTGCCGCGGCAGCGTGATCGTGAACCTCGTCCCCACGTCCGAGGATGACATCACCGCGACCGAACCGCCATGTGCGAGCACGATCTGCTGCGTGATGTAGAGACCGAGCCCGAGGCCGTGGGGCCGATCACGGTGCTGGGTACCCCGGAACGGATCGAACAGCGTGGCGATCAGCTCGGGAGGGATAGCTCCCTGATTATGGACCAGCAACTTGAGGTTGTCACGGTCCGCGCCCTCGAGCCGCACCCGCAGCGGCTCCGATGGATCGCCGTGCCTCACGCCGTTCGAGACGAGGTTCGAGAGCACCTGGGACAGCCGATCGCCGTCCCAGGTCCCACACGGATCCCCGACGACCTCGACCTCGATCTTCCACTCGGGTACGCTGTCGAACTCGGCGACGATCTGGCGGCAGAGCTCGGCGAGGTCCATCCGGGCGGCCTGCAGCTCGATGCCGCGCCCGACGCGGATCCGCGTGAAGTCGAGCAGCTGCTCGATCATCCGCGACATGCGCTCGCCGCTCGACATGACCCGCAGCAGCTGCCTGCGCACCGCCTCGCTCGGGTCTCGGCGCAGCGCGAGATGGGTGGCGCCGAGGATCGCGGCGAGCGGATTGCGCAGGTCGTGCCCGAGCATGCCTGCGAAGATCTCGTTGTAATGCACCGTGCGTTGCAGCTCCTCGACCAGGAGCTCGCGCTCCCGCCGGGCGAGGACCTGCTCGGTCACGTCGACGAGGTGGATCAGGATGCCGGTGATCGCCTGCGCATCGTCGCGCATCGCCTGCGCGACATAGTGGAAGAACCGCGGGGCGCTCCAGGTCGGGTGCGCCGTCTGCCATTCGCGCTCCTCGACGACCTCGCCCGTCGTGTAGACGCGGTCGAACACGGCGGCGAGCTCCGCGGCGAACCCCGGGAACGCCTCGGCGAACGGGCGGCCGCGGAAGGCGCCGGCGCCGGCGACCAGCGCGCGGGCGCGGGCGTTCATGGACTCGATGACGTGATCCGGCCCGCGCAGGATCGCGATCGCCGCCGGCAGGCCCTCGAAGATGCGCGCGATGTGCTCGCGATCGCGATCCGCCTCTGCGCGCAGCGCCTGCTCCTGGGCCAGCTGCTCGCGCACGACCACCGCTCGCTGCTGCTCGGTGATGTCGAACGCGATGCCCTGCAGGAACAGCGGGCGACCCTGCTCATCGCGCACGAAGCGGGCCTCGCCGTGGACCCACACCATGTGGCCGTCCCGCGCGTACGCGCGGCACACGCCGCCGAGCGGGTTCCCGGTGGCGCAGGCCAGCGCGAACTCGCGGCTCAGGACCTCGCGGTCCTCGGGGTGGAGCCGCCGGAACCACAGCACCGGATCGCTGAGCCATTCTTCCTGAGTGAACCCGAGCAGCGCCTCGATCTGCGGGCTGACGTAGATATCGCTGATCCCGCCGGCGAGCGAGGCGATGAACGTGACGGCCGGGATCTGCTCGACGAGCGCGCGATAGCGGGCCTCCGCGAGGTGCAGCCGCGAATCACCCGCACCGCCGTACAGCGCCCCCGCGTGCGCCGGTGGTGTTCCGGGCGAGGCCAGCTGTGCCAACCCGGCGAGGATCGCCAGCGCCTCCTCGAGATCGCGCGGGTCGTCCTCCCTCATGCCCCGACTTGCGTGCCCGGCCAGGGCTGCCAGCCGTCGAGCCGTTCGCCCCGCAGGCCCGGCAGCGGGTCCTCGCCGGCTTCGCCATCCGCGTAGCAGAACCCGTGGGCGCGGACACCGGGCCCGGCGTGATCGCCGACATGATCAGGAGAGCAGTCGCGGATCGCGCACATCACTGTACCTCTACTTGCTTGATTACCAGCTCCTCGCCGGACAGCCACTCCAGATCCGACCTCCCGCAGGCACACAGCCCGAATGGGCGCAACAGCTCGATCTGCGCACCGCAACCCCGGCAGCGCGCGATGCCCGGAACCTCGACAATGTCGAGCGCGGCTCCCTCGAGCCGGGTGCCCTCAGCACACACTGTAAAGCAGAATCGCACCGCGTCCGGGCTCACGGCCGCGAGCTTCCCGATGTGAAGCACGAGCCGCATGACCTGACCCGATCGAACCCGATCGGAGACGATCGCGACGATCTCCTGCACGAGCGCGAGCTCATGCACGGCGGATCTCTCCGATCAGGCCTCCGATCAGCCCCTCGACGAGCGCGACGGCCTCCGGGATCGCGGCGCGCACCGGGGGCGATAGCCCGTCGGCGCCGAGCGCATCGGCCTCGAACGTCTGCGGCTCGCACCCCACCAGGCGCAGCACCCGCGGCAGCCGCGCCCCGCCGAGCCAGCCAAGGACGCGGTCCGGCGTCGCCCCATGCGGATCGAGCTCGCCACCCTCGCCGACCTCGGGCTCGAGGACGTAGAGGGTGCCCGGCGGGTTTCCACGCGCGACCACGTCGACGAGGATGGCCGCGTCGTGATCGAGCAGCGCGTACGCGAGATCGATGCTGCGGATCCCGAAGTCGACGACGCGCACCGAGACCGGGAGCTCACGCGCGGCCAGCCTGCGCGCGACCTCGCACCCGAAGCCATCGTCGCCGAAGAAGATGTTCCCGATGCCGGCGACGAGCATCATCGGATCGGCTCCACCTCGTCCGGACCGAAGAAGAAGCGATGCCCGGGCCGGCCCTCGGCGCCGAGATCGCGCCCCGGATCGTCGTCGATCGTGACCGTGACGTAGCTGCGGCCGTCCCAGTCCTCCTCGATCGAAGCGATCGTCGCGGCGCGGCCGGCGAGCGCCAGATCGAAGATGTCGGCGCGGGCGCGGGGGCGCAGCACGACCCGCGCGCCCGGCTCGAGGATCGCGTCGCCGGTGCGCAGCGTGCGCGGGGGCCGGTCGCCGCGCATCCGGAGCGCACCGTGCAGCCGGCCGAGCTGATCAGCGGTGAGCGCCTCGGTCCGCGCGATCAGGGCGGCGACCCGCGGATCGCCGCGCGACGCGCGCGCTCTCTCCTCCCCGGTGAGCGTCAGGATGCGCAGGCTCAGGATCTCGTCGATCTCGAGCCCATCGAACAGATCGCCCGGGCTCTCGGGCGCGAGCTCCGGGAAGTCCGGCAAGATGATCGGCGCGCACAGCGCGGTATCGCGCGCGAGCAACGCGGGCCACGTGCCGGCCTGCCGGCAGCCTTCACACGCGGCGCGCAGCGCGGGCGGAGGATCCGTGAGCGAGACCAGCTCGCCGTCGATCACGCCCAGCACGACGTGCGCCGACACCAGCGAGCACGCGAGCGCATCGCCGCCGGGCCCGCTCAGGTTCTGCACCGAGATCGAGAGCCGGTACGCGCCGTCGATGGGGGTGGCCGCGATCGCCAGCTCGCCCGCGAGCGGCGCGAAGTCGAACGCGACCCGCACCGGCAGCGCGCCGAGCGCGACGGGCGCGATGGCGACCTCGCGCGCGACCGCCTCGTCCGCGACCGGGTGGAGGAACCGCAGCACGGCGAACGCGCGGGTCGCCGGTCCACCGCGCGCGATGCACTCGCCGGACAGCTCGCTGGCCTCGCCGCTGCCGGGCGGGCGCAGCACGCCGAACAGCCAGCGATCGCGCCGGTTCTTGAGCGCGTCGGTCCGGTACGGATACAGGAGGTAGCCCTCGTACAGGATCGCGTCGGACAGGGCGCGCGCGTGCTCGAGGCTCATCGCTGGCGCTCGGGGCCCGCGTTGTCCGTGTTGCCCTCCATCACCGGCCGCGCGCCGAACGCAGGCGAGTGGCGGATCGCGAGCTCCTTGCCGTCGCCCAGGTACATGTGCACCCCGCACGGCAGGCATGGATCGAAGCTGCGCACCGTGCGCATGATGTCGATGCCCTTGAACGTGTCGGGCCCATTTTCCTCGAACAGCGGCGTGTTCTGGATCGCGTCCTCGTACGGGCCGGGCGTGCCGTGGGAGTCCCGCGGGCTCGCGTTCCAGCTCGTCGGCGGATAGGGGTGGTAATTGGCGATCTTGCCGTCGCGGATCACCATGTGATGCGACAGCGCGCCGCGCACGGCCTCGTGAAATCCGCAGCCGATCGCGTCGGACGGCACCTCGAACTTCGTCCACGTCTTCGTGTTGCCCGCGTGGACCTCGGCCATGCCGCGCTCGACGAAGTACAGCGCCGCCGCCGCCGCGTAGGCCTGGAAGTAGGTCCGCGCCCGGTCGCGCTCGAGCGTGTTGGCCCAGCGCGGGATCTTCCACTCGAGCCGGGTCTCGGGCAGGTTCGCCGACCTCGGCAGGTTGATCTCGACGCTCCTGCCGGTCGCCTTGACGTAGCCGAGATCGACCTTGCCCGCGAGCGCGGTGGCCCAGAACCGCGCGAGCGGACCGCCGCCCGTGTCGAGCGCGAGTAACTCCTGGCTGCGCCGGTCGAACCAGCGCGGCGACATCACCCAGGTGTACTTGCCGGCGAGGTCGCGCTTCTGCGGCCGGGGCGTCGTCGTCTGGTTCCACGGGTGGCGCTGATCGACGGGGTTGCCGAGCGGATCGTGCGTGACGAACGTCTCGCCGGCGGCCCAGTCGTCGTAGAACGAGCTGCCGAGCAGGATGCGGATCCCGAGGTTGATCTCAACGAGGTCGTTCGTGACGAGCTGGCCATCGACGACGATGCCGGGCGTCACGTACATCTCCTTGCCCCACGCGGTCATCGTCTCGTAGCGAAAGTCGCACGCCTGGGGGTTCTGGAACGCGCCCCAGCAGGCGAGCAGCACGCGGCGCCGGCCCACCGCCTCGTAGCCGGGCAGCGCCTCGTAGAAGAAGTCGAACAGGTCGTCGTGCAGCGGGACCATCCGCTTCAGGAAGTCGATATAGCGCATGAGTCGCGCGAGGTACTCGTTGAACAGCTGCACGCTCGCGACGGTGCCGACGCCGCCGGGGTAGAGCGTCGACGGGTGGACATGGCGACCCTCCATCAGGCAGAACATCTCGCGCGTGAGCCGGCTCATCTGCAGCGCCTCGCGATAGAGCACGCCGGTGAACGGATTGAGCGCGCGCATGATGTCGGCGATCGTGCGGTAGCCGTGGCGATCGCCGCCGGGCGCGAGCGTGGTCTCCGCCTTCGCGAGCACGCCGGGGTTGGTCTCGCGCACCATCTGCTCGCAGAAGTCGACCCCGACGAGGTTATCCTGGAACAGGTTATGGTCGAACATGTACTCGGCCGCTTCGCCGCAGTTGATGATCCAGTCGGCGAGCGCGGGCGGCGCGACGCGAAACGCCATGTTCTGCGCGTACACCGCGCACGTCGCGTGGTTGTCGCCGCAGATGCCGCAGATCCGGCTCGTGATGAAGTGCGCGTCCCGCGGATCCTTGCCCTTCATGAACATGCTGTAGCCGCGAAAGATCGATGACGTGCTGCGGCACTCCGCGACCTGGCGGTTCGCGAAGTCGATCTTGGTGTGGATCCCGAGGCTGCCGATGATCCGGGTGATCGGATCCCACGACATCTCGACGAGCTTGCCGTCGCTCATTGATCGCTCATTGCTCGGGTTCTCCCTTGGGGCCGCGCCCGTGGGGCACGCGGTTCATCGATGCCAGCGTGAACTGACGCAGCGCGCGCACCGTGCGCCCGTACATCACGACGGCCTGTGTCGACATGTGCGCGCCCGGCGGCTCGTCCATGTGAGGCATGAACTTGTCGGGGTAGCCCGGCATCGCGCAGCCGATGCAGATGCCGCCGACGTTGGCGCAGCCGCCGATCCCGTTGATCCAGCCGCGCTTGCCGACGTTGCAGTTGACCACCGGGCCCCAGCAACCCTGCTTGACGATGCACGGCTTGTCGCCGTACTCGCCCGCGAAGTCCGCCTGCTCGTAGTAGCCGCCGCGATCGCAGCCCTCGTGGAGCGTCTCGGTGAACAGCCAGCGCGGCCGATGCAGCTCGTCGAGCGGGATCATCGGCGCCGCGCCGGCCGCCTGGCGCAGCAGGTAGACGAGCGTCTCCATGAAGTTGTCGGGCTGGATCGGACAGCCGGGCATGCACACGATCGGCAGCCCCGCCCGCGAGCTCCACGCCCGGCCGAGGTAGTCGGTGAGGCCCATGCAGCCCGTCGGGTTGCCGGCCATCGCGTGGATGCCGCCGTACGCCGCGCACGTGCCGGCGGCGAGCACCCCCCACGCGTGCGACGCGAGCTGATCGAGCCAGGTCGTCGTCGGGATCGGCTGGCCCTGGTCGTCCGTGCCGAACCCCGCCCAGCAGCCCTCCGCCTTGTTGCGCTCGTCGGGGATCGAGCCCTCGACGACGAGCAGGAAGTCACCGAGCTCGCCCCGCGCCGCCCGCCGGAAGATCGCCATGAACTCGTCGCCGCTCTCGTACGCGAGCACCGGGTTGTGCAGGTGCACCTTCGGGAGCCCCGGGATCGCCCCGCCCACCACCTCCTCGATGCTGGGGTTGGTGGCGGCGGTCATCGCGACCGTGTCGCCGTCGCAGCCGAGCCCGGCGGTGAGCCACACGACGTGCATCTCGGCGATCGCAGGGGGCGCGGTCAGCTTCGTCATCAGCAGATCCTCGGTAGTTGTTCGCCGGCGAGCAGCGCGACGATCCGGTCGCCGCCGATCCGCGTGCGCAGCACGACGCGGCCCGGATGCCCGGCGGTGAGCTCGCCGACGATCGCCGCGCCCGCCGCGCGTGGGTGCGCGCGCATCACCGCCAGCAGCCGATCGGCATCACCCGGCGGGACGGCCACGACGAGGCGACCCTCGCACGCGATGTAGAGCGGGTCGAAGCCGAGCAACTCGCACGCGCCGCGCACCTCGTCGCGCACCGGCAGCGCGGCCTCCTCGATCCGGACGCTGACCCCCGAGGCCGCCGCCAGCTCGTGGAGCGCGCTCGACAGGCCGCCGCGCGTGGGATCGCGCATGCACCGGATCGACGGGCAGGCCTCGAGCATCGCGTGGCACAGGTCGGCGAGCGGCTGCGTGTCGCTCGCGAGCACCGTGTCGAGCGCGAGATCGCCGCGCGCCGCGAGGATCGCGATCCCGTGATCGCCGAGCGTACCCGAGACGATCAGCCGATCGCCGGGGCGCGCCCCGGCGATCGAGAGCTGGCGGTCCGCGGCGACGGTGCCGATGCCCGACGTCGTGATGAACACCCGGTCGCCCTTGCCGCGCTCGACGACCTTGGTGTCACCGGCGACCAGCTCGACGCCCGCCTCCCCGCACGCCTCGCGCATCGACGCGACGACCCGGCGCAGATCCGCGATCGGCAGGCCCTCCTCGAGGATGAACGCCGCCGACAGCCAGCGAGGCACCGCGCCGCCGACCGCGAGATCGTTGATCGTGCCGTGGACGGCGAGCTTGCCGATGTCGCCGCCCGGGAAGAACAGCGGGCGGACGACGAACGCGTCGGTCGTGAACGCGAGCCGGCCGGCCGCGATCGGGAGGGTCGCCTGGTCCTCCAGGCGCGCGAGCGTGGCCCCGTCGAACGCGGGCAGGAACACCCGGCGCAGCAGATCGGCGGCGAGGCGCCCGCCGCTGCCGTGGCCGAGCACGATGTGGTCGTAGCCCGCGGCCGGAACGGGACAGCCGGGTGGATCACGCATCGCGGCCTCGATACAGATAGTAGGCCGAGCACGCGCCCTCCGAGGAGACCATCGTCGCGCCGAGCGGCGTTTCGGGCGTGCACGCCACGCCGAACGCCGCGCAGTCGGTGGGCTTCTTTTCCCCGCGCAGGATCTGGCCGCTGATGCACGCGCGTGGCTCGCCGGCGCTGACCGCGGCGATCTCGAACAGGTGCTCCGCGTCGTGATCGCGATACGCGGGCCGCAGGCGCAGCCCGCTGGCGGGCAGCGTGCCGATGCCCCGCCACGATCGATCGCAGACCTCGAAGACCTCGTCGATGAGCTTGCGCGAGGCGGCGTTGCCGGCCTCGCGGACCACGCGCGCGTACTGGTTCTCGACCGTGTGGGTGCCGGCCTCGAGCTGGCGCACGGCGCGCAGCACCCCCTCGAGCAGGTCGACCGGCTCGAAGCCGGTGACCACGATCGGCACGCGGTAGCGCCGCGCGATCGGCTCGTAGTCCTGGGTCCCCATCACCGCGCACACGTGCCCGGGGCCGAGGAACGCCTGCACGCGGTTGCCGGACGCCTGCAGGATCGAGGTGATCGCGGGCGGGGCGAGCACGTGCGAGACCAGCAGGCTGAAGTTCGCGATCCGATCGCGCCGCGCGAGCCAGACCGCCATCGCGTTCGCCGGCGCCGTGGTCTCGAACCCGATCGCGAAGAACACGACGCGCTTGCCGGGGGTCGCCGCCGCGAGCTTCACGGCGTCGAGCGGCGAGTACACGACGCGGATATCGCCGCCCTGCGCCTTGTGGCGCAGCAGATCGCCGCGCGTGCCGGGGACGCGCAGCATGTCGCCGAACGAGCAAAAGATGACGTCCGGGCGCGCGGCGATCGCGTGCGCGCGATCGACCATCTCGAGCGGGGTCACGCAGACCGGGCAGCCCGGCCCGTGCAGGAGCTCCAGCTCGGGCGGCAGCAGCCGATCGAGGCCGTACTTGACGATCGTGTGGGTCTGACCGCCGCACACCTCCATGAGCGTCCACCGCCGCGTCGTCGCGCGCGCGATCGCGCGGACGAGGCTCCGCGCATGCTCGGCGTCGCGATACTCGTCGATGAACCTCACGCGTCCTCCAGTTCGCCGAGGCTCGCGAGGAACGCCAGCTCGCGGAGCGCCTCGGCCTCGTCGAGCTGCGCGAGCGCGAACCCGACGTGCACGAGCACGTAGTCGCCGACTTGCGCGTCGGGCACGTGCTCGAGGCACACGCTCCGCCGGACGCCGCCGAACTCGACCTTGCCGAACCGCAGATCGTCCTCGCGGGTGAGCTCGACGATGCGGCCCGGCACGGCGAGGCACATCAGGCCCAGCCTCCCGGCGCCCCGGCGACCGCGGCGATGCGGCCGATCGCCGGGGGCTCGAGGAGCAAGGACCGGATCGTCACGCCTGGATCATTGCCATGTCCTGAGGTGCCGCGCCGCTGCGCCAGGCGAGTCTCTCGTCGTGGCGGCGATTTCTAGCGCAGCTCGAGCGCGAGGCTCAGGACCTCGTCGCCGGGCCGTACGGTTGTCCGGGTGGCGCCGCGCAGGTCGGCCTTGCTGGCGACGACGTCGACGTCACCGGTCGGGCAGTCGTGGAGGCGAAACTCACCCTGCCCGTCGGTGTCGCCCTCGCACGTCGGGCCGGCGCCGGTGATCGCGGTGACGATGACATGCGCGGCGGTGACCCGCTGGCCGCGGGCATCGCGGGCCGTGCCACCGACCAGCGCGCCCCGCGCGAGATCGATGCGGATATCGCGCACGGACGTTCCGCCCGGCGCCTGCGCGACGGGGACGTCGAGCTCGCGGGTCTGCGCGAGGTAGCCGGGCAGCTTGACCGCGAGCTTCCAGCGCCCCGGCTTGAGCGGGCCGAGTTTCCAGCGGCCGGCCTGGTCGGTCGACGCCTCGGCGAGCGCGTTGGCCGGGCCGGAGGCCGCCAGGGTCACGCTCGGGATCGCCGCGCCGCTCGACGCATCGAGCAAGGCGCCCTCGACGCCGCCGCCGAGCGGGAGGCGGAGCCGGACCCGGGCCGGGTTATCCGACGCGGCGACGACCTCGACGTCGTCGGGCGGGTACGCGGGGTGCTCGATGTGGAGGTGCAGGTGACCGGCGGGCAAGAGGTCGATCGAGAACGTGCCGTCGGCGGCGGCGATCGCCCGGCGGCCATCGCCGGCACCACCGACCACCTCGAGCTGCGCGCCCGCCACGGCGGCGCCGGTCGCATCCTCGAGGATGCCCGCGACGGTCGCGTCGGCGACCACGAGCAGGAGATCCTCGCGCTGCTCGGCGGGCGTCGAGCCGCGCACCGGCGCGAGCTCGAGGGTCCGCCTGGCCTCGCCGTGCCCGTAGGCGCTCGCGTGGAGCTCGACCTTGCCGGTGACCGGGCCGAGCTTGTACTCGCCGGCGTCGTCGGTGAACACATCGATCGGGGCTCCCGCGGCAGCCCCGCCGGCGGCCCCCGCGGATCCCGCGGCTCCGGGCGCGTCGTGCGATCCCGCGCCGACCGGGGTCGCGGAGATCTGCGCGCCGATCACCGGCGTGCCGTGCTGGTCGGTGACCTTGCCGACGATCATCGTGCCCGGCGTCAGCACGAGATCGACGCCCGTGATCACCTGGCCGGGCTCGATCGCGACCTCCTTGCTGCGCGCTTCGGCGAACCCGAGCGCGGTCGCGAGCACCGTGACCCTGGTCTTGCCGAACCCGCGGATCTGGTACACACCGTCGGCGCCGGTCGTCCAGATCGACGCGCGGGCCGGATCGCCCGGCAACGGCGGCGGCTCGCCCGCGAGGCTCGAATCGATCGCGACCGCGGTCTGGGCGACGTGCGCGCCTGGCGGTGGGATCGGCGGGATCGGCCCGGCCATGACGCCGAGCTCGCCGCGCGCGATGAACTGCGGATCGACCTCGAGCGCGCCCGGCGACGTCAGCGGAACCGGCGCGGCGGTGCGCCCGCTGAACCGGCGCAGCTTGTCGCGATCGACCTCGGCGGAGACCTCGGTCGGGCTCGATCCGGCGGACAGCGACCGCACGGTGGCGCCCGCGACCGGGTGGCCCTCGCCGTCGAGGACGCGGCCGGAGATCGCGCCGCCGCGGTGGAGCGCGATCTCGGAGATGCCGCGCCCGGCCTCGAGCTCGATGCCCCCCGGGCTCAGGTACCCGGGGACGAACGCGTCGGCGATCCAGCGGCCGTTCGGCACGCCCTCGATCCGGAACGTACCGTCGTCACCGCTGCGCGCGTAGCGCGGCGCCTGGTCGTCGCCCGATGGGCGGAGCTCGATCGCCGCCGCCAGCCCGGTGCCCTCGTCGCGATCGATCACGCGGCCGACGACGATCGCGGCGGCCTCGAGGCGAAGCTCGACGGGGCCGAACGGCCCGGCGCCGAGCCGCGCGACCCGCACCGTGCGCGCCGCGAGCGCCTCCTGCCACGCAAACAGCTGATAGCGGCCCTCCGGCAGGCTCGCGAACCGGAAGCCACCGGTCGCGGTCGTGTGCACCTCGATCGTCCCGCCGATCGCATCGCCGCGCAGCCCGACCGTCGCGCTCGCGACCGGCTTGCCGCCGTCGGTGACGGTGCCCTCGATCGCGACCTGCCTGGCGACGACGATCCGGGCCTCGTCGGACGGCACCGGCACATAGCGCACCTCGGCCGGCAGGAGCCCCACGCCGGTCACGCGCAGGCGAAACCGCCCGGGTACGAGCCCCCCGATCACGAACCGGCCGTCGGCGCCGGTCAGCGGGGCGATCACCACCGTTGATGTGCCCGCATCGCCGCCCGACGCGTCGCCGGCCGCGGCATCGCCGGCAGCCGCGTCGCGCCCCGCCGCGCCGCTCCCCGATCCGGCGGGCGACACCGGCGCGAGCGCACGATCCGGCGCACCACGCTCGGGCTCGGCGCTGACCTCGGCCCCCGTGACCGGCAAGCCGGCACCGTCGACCACGAACCCGGTCAACCGCGCGCCGGTGGCCTCCGTGCCGGACAGCCGGGGGCCTTCCGGTGCACGAAGCGCCGCGCCGCCCTGCGCGCTCGCGCTGGACGGGGCCGGTCGCGACCGGTGCGGCCGGCGCACGGACACGAACACGATGGCCACGAGCATCACCACGCAGCCGATCAGCGCCGCGAGACCGACCCCGCGACTGCGCGCCGGGGACCTCCGCGGATCCGCCGCGCCCGGAGCTTGTGGATCCGCGGCCCGGTCAGCCGGCGCGGCAGCCGGATCGACCGACGCCGCACCCGGGTCAGCGGATGACGCATCCGCGGGATCCGGATCCGTCGACGCTTCGCTGCCCGAGGTATGCATCGGCGTCGGAGCCGCATCCTCGTCCGCGACCGAGGCATCCACCGCCTTGGGGGCTGCGCCCTCGTCCGCGACCGAGGCATCTGCGGTGGCCGTGCCGCCGGTAGGCCCGACGTCGGTGGGCGCATCGACCGGCGCATCGGCCGGCGACGGCGCTGGCTCGCGCGTCGACTTCTCATCCGGCACACCCACAAGATAGCGCGATCCTGAGGTAGCCTCTTTGCGTGACGTCTCTGTTCGCGAACCAGCGCGAAACCACCCTGGCGTCGACCGTCGCGCTCGTCGAGCAAGCCCTCACCGAGCTCGGCCATCCCCCCGCGACCAGCCGGCTCACCGGCGCCGGGGCCAAGCACGCCTGGCGCATCGTCACCGGCTCCGCGGTGACCCACGTCACGGTGGTCGACCACGGCGAGTTCCCGCGCCTGCGGGTCGCCTCCGTGGTCATGACCCTGGACGCCAAGGTCGATCGCACGGCGTTATTCGCGCACCTGCTCGAGAGGAACGCGAGCCTGTCCGGGGCCGCGTTCGCGACCCACGGCGATCAGGTGCTGCTGGTCAGCGAGCGCTCGACCCTCGACCTCGATCACAGCGAGGTGCTCGACGTGATCGGCCGCGTGACGACCTACGCCGACGACCACGACGACGTGCTCGTCGCACGATTCGGCGGCCGGCTCGGCGCCGTGCCTACTTGAGATCGCGGCCGCGCGGGCCTTCGTCGAGCCCGATCGAGGTCAAGACGTTCGGGCACAGCGTCAGCTCGCCCGCTTCGCGGAGCAGCCGGCCCTGCGAGTCGATGAGCTTGGCGTCCGACAGCACGACGAACTCGACCGGGCCGGAGCTCGGCTGGCACGACGCGAGGTACCCGGTGACGCGTGCTCCCGTGTCGTACTCGATGGCGACGCGATGGCTGACGAGATCGTGCAACTTCGAGTAGTTCGGCATTCCTGGCTCGCTATATCACGGTCGGTTCGCCCACGGATCATCGGACGCCGGGATCCGTGAGGGCGCCGGGCGAGCCGGCCTCGGGGGCGCGGCCGGGTTCGCCATGAGCTTGCCGTCCCGGTCCATCGAGCAATCGAGCCGCTGGGTGGCGCCACCGCGCAGCGTGGCGGTGCACGCGAACGCGGCCCCGTGGTGGCCGATCGGGATCTTCGGGTCGCACGCGACCCCGGTGACGCCTTGCGATCGGAGCAGCCCCAGGAACTCGGCCTCCATCACGCGGCCGTCGGCCACCGTCGGCCGCCGCGCGAGGAAGATGGCGAGCGTCGCGACCCCCGCGATGAACACGAACATGGCGAACGTTCGCATCCGCCGAGCATAGCGGATCTGCGCTACACCCGGCTCGTGCCCCGAGATCCAGGCAACGCCAAGCCACGCGCCCCCAAGCTCCGCAAGGCCCGGTTCGCGACCGACGCCGACCTCGAGATCAAGGGCGCCTATAGCCCGGCCGACGCGCCGGCCGCGCCGCCGAGCCCGCCCGGCGAGTTTCCGTTCACCCGCGGCGTGCAGGAGACGATGTACCGCGGCCAGCTGTGGACCATGCGGCAGTACGCCGGGTTCGGCACCGCCGCGGAGTCGAACCGCCGCTACAAGTACCTGCTCGCCCAGGGCGGCAAGGGCCTCTCCGTCGCGTTCGACCTGCCGACCCAGATGGGCCGCGACTCCGATCATCCGATGGCGCGCGGCGAGGTCGGCCGCGTCGGCGTCGCGATCGACTCGCTCGAGGACATGCGCGTCCTGTTCGACGGCATCCCGCTCGCCGACGTCTCGACGTCGATGACGATCAACGCGACCGCCGCGACCCTGCTGGCGCTCTACCAGGCGGTCGGCGAGGAGCAAGGCGTCTCGCCCAAGGATCTGCGCGGCACGATCCAGAACGACATCCTCAAGGAGTACATCGCCCGCGGCACGTACATCTATCCGCCCGCCGGCTCGATGCGGCTCATCACCGATACCTTCACCTACGCAAGCCGCGAGATCCCGCAGTGGAACACCATCTCGATCAGCGGCTACCACATCCGCGAGGCCGGCTCGGACGCGGTGCAAGAAGTCGCGTTCACGCTCGCCGACGGCATCGCCTACGTCGAGGCCGCCCTCGCCGCCGGGCTCGACGTCGACGACTTCGCGCCGCGGCTGTCGTTCTTCTTCAACGTCCACAATAACTTCATCGAGGAGGTCGCGAAGTTTCGCGCTGCGCGCGCCTGGTGGGCCAAGATCATGCGCGACCGGTTCGGCGCCAGGAACCCCAAGAGCCAGATGCTCCGGTTCCACAGCCAGACCGCCGGCGTCACGCTCCAGGCCCAGCAGCCGCTGGTCAACATCGTCCGCGTGACCCTCCAGGCCCTCGCCGCGGTGCTCGGCGGCACCCAGTCGCTGCACACCAACAGCTACGACGAGGCGCTCGGCCTGCCGACCGAGGATGCCGCGCGGATCGCGCTGCGCACCCAGCAGGTCGTCGGCCACGAGTCCGGCGTCGCCGACTTCATCGATCCGCTCGGCGGGTCGTGGGCCGTCGAGGCGCTCACCGCCGAGATCGAGCAGCGCGTCGCCGACTACTTCGCCAAGATCGACGAGCTCGGCGGCATGATCAAGGCGATCGAGCTCGGCTTCCCGCAGCGCGAGATCGAGCGCCGCGCCTACGAGCACCAGCGCGCCGTCGAGCGCCACGAGCGCATCGTCGTCGGCGTCAACGACTTCGTCCTCGCCGAGGAGCCGGCGGTCCCGGTCGCGACGATCGACCCCCAGCTCGAGGCCGATCAGGTCCAGCGCGTCCAGGCCGTGCGCGCCCGCCGCAGCGCCGCCGAGGTCACCCGCGCCCTCGCCGCCCTCGACGACGCTGCCACCGGCACCGCCAACCTCGTCACGCCGATCGTCGGCGCCGTCAAGGCGCTCGCCACCGTGGGCGAGATCGCCGATGTCATGCGCAAGCGCTTCGGCGAGTATCACCCGACGCGCTAGGGTCCCGGGCCGGGGACCTACCAGATGATCTCGATGTCTCTACAACCAGAGATCAGCTGGTCCGACGTCATCACTGGATTCCGTGCAACTGGGCTGTCGCGACGATCATCCGGTCGCAAGGATCAGCGTGCGACACGGCGACTTCCGGCGCGAGCGCCGCGATCTCCAGCGTGATCGGTAGCTCCCGGAGGGAGTAGGCCGCGAACGCCTGAGCGAGCCACTCGCGCGGAGCTAGTGGGAGCTCGAGCTTCCCCTTCCTGTGCTTGACCGAAATCTCGAACCCGGAGATCGCCGAAACGTAGGCTTCGATCTCAGTGCTCTCCAAAGCTGCCCGAGCCCTAGCCGAGAGGCGAGCGGGATCGCCGACCAGCCAGAGAAGGGCGCATGTATCAAGCAACACGCGCAACGGATCTAGCTCTCCGGCCAGTCTTCGGAATCCAGCGGCAAGGAGGGATCCTCGTGGAAGACGATCTTTCCCAGCACCGGGTGAGGCTTCAGCGTCTTCACCGCGGCGCCCGGGCGGTCACTGGCTCGCGGCGCCGCCAGAACGATGACCTCCGCCGGCCCGGGCGGGAAATCATCCGGCAGGCGGATCGCGATCTCGTGATCGGCAGAAACGGTGACGTTCAGCTTGTGTGCGTGCATGACGACCGTCACTATCTTACCCGGCAACGGTGCGCTGGTCACCCCTGCGTCGGGCGCCCCTCGGACGCCCCTCGCCCCACCCTGCTCACGTTCAGGTCCAGCGTGTCTAGGCCGTACGATTCCGCCGCAACGCCACCGAGGTCACCCGCGCGCTCGCCATCCTGGAGACGCCGCCGCCGATACCGCCAACCTCGTCACCCCGATCCTCGCCGTCATCAAAGCCCTCGCTACAGTCGGCGAGATCGCCGACATCATGGCAAGCGCTTCGGCGAGTACCACCCCGCACGCTAGGCACCGGCCAGATGGGTCGTGGTCGGCATGGTGGCAGCGGTGCTAGCGGGTGCGAGCCAATAGTCACGCCCAGCCAGCTTGTGGGTGCATGACGACCGCCGCCATTTACGCTCGTCATAACCCGCGACGGCCGCCGGAGCCATGATCGGCGACCGGGACATCGCGCGTGGTGGACGGGTGCGGGGGGCGCAGCGCTTCCTCGTCGTCGATGATGCTGTCGAGCTCACGCTCCGGCTCGGCACCGCCCTCGATGGCGCTGGTCTCGAGTGCCTCGACCCAGTTCTGGCCTTCGACGAAGGCGAGGTCGTCGTCAGGGTGCTCACGATCGACGGCGACCGGCGTGTGAGCACCGTAGAGATCGCCAGCATCGCGAGGCCCCTCCGCTTCTTCGAGGTCGCTATCGGCTTCTTCGAGGTCGTCTTCGAGGTCGCTATCGCCTTGTTCGAGGTCGCCATCGCCGCCGTCGCCTCGACCGGAGGTCGCGATGACCACGACGTCCGCTTCGGCCGCCTGATCGACCACAAGCTCGAGCTCGGCGAGATCTTGCGCGGCTGCGATATCGTCGCTCGACTGGGCATCGACCTCGAGCGGGATCCCCTGCAGCTCGGAGGCCTCGTCGAAGCCTTGTACCGGATCGCCTAGGTGGGGTGCAAAGCTATCGGTGCGGTCAGCCTCCGCGTCGCGCGCAGTGCGCCGAGCCCGCTGGTAACGAATGAGCGCACGCGCTACGACGGCGAGTGCAAGGAGCTTGATCAGGGAGCGTAGCCGCATGGCTGGTGTGAACAAGCACGCTGCGTGCCAGTCGTTTCGCGTTTCAGGCCACTGGCTCGCTACAAGAACGCTGTAGGTGACAGTCGTAGCAACAAACCCAAGCCCCCCTGGGGGCCAGTCCCCGACGGAGTACACAGGATCAACGCGACTGCGAGGCCGGCGGATCACGCTCGACGTAGCTCGAGTGAGCAGCCGGCGTGGCGACGCCCGGGGGCGAGCGGCTACTCGGGCGTCGCCGGGACCGTGCCCTCCACCTGATCGATCGCGGCCATCAGCTTGGTGCGGCTCTTGTCGTCGAGATCCTGGCCGTTGCACAGCTTGCGGGTGAACACCGGCTTGCCGTTGACCTGGTAGACGACGAAGCTCGACGATTCCCTCTCGCAGGGAGGCTTGGTCGTGACCTTCCACTCGGCCCCGGCGAGGGTGGTCTTGAGCTTCTGGACGTCGGCCTTGGCGTAGCAGCCGGAGGTCTGCGGCAGCGCCTTGCCATCGGCGCCGGCTCCGTCCTTGGTCCACGCGCCGTTGTTGAACACCTTGATCGTCGAGACCGCGACCTTGGCGTCCGGCTCGGCGCGGTGATCGATCTCGAACAGGACGCCGCCGCTCGGGCGGCACGCGGCAGGCTTGGCGGGCGCGGGCTTGGTCGCGGTGGACGCGGGCGCGGGTGTGGCCGGCTTGGGCGTGTCCGCCAGCGCGGCCGGGCTCGCACACACGAGCGTCAGGAGCGCGAAGGTCTTCAGGGCGTGCTTCATGCGGGAACATTGACACAGCTCGCACGACAAGCGGATCCCGTCGTTGCGCGAGGTGGTGCTCGAACTGGCGCCCCGCTGACTCGCAGCCGCCGGGCGCGTGGCTCAGCCGAACGTGATGCCCTGCGCCAGCGGCAGCTCGCGCGAGTAGTTCACGGTGTTGGTCGCGCGGCGCATGTAGCTCTTCCAGGCGTCCGATCCTGACTCGCGGCCGCCGCCGGTCTCCTTCTCGCCGCCGAACGCCCCGCCGATCTCGGCGCCGCTCGGGCCGATGTTGACGTTGGCGATCCCGCAGTCGCTCCCCGTCGCCGACAGGAAACGCTCGGCCTCGCGCAGATCATTGGTGAAGATGCACGACGACAGCCCCTGCGGGACATCATTGTGGGTAGCGATCGCGGCCTCGAAGTCGCGATAGCCGACGACGTAGAGGATCGGCGCGAACGTCTCATCGCGGACCACCGCGGTCTGGCCCGGCATCTGGACGAGCGCCGGGCGGACGTAGAACCCGCCGTCGCACCCGGCCACCTCGACCCGGGCACCGCCGGAGACCTCACCGCCGTCGCCGCGCGCCCGGGTCAGCGCGCGCTGCATCGCCTCGAAGCCGGCACCGTTGATCAGGGGGCCGACCAGCGTCGCCTGCGCGCGGGGATCGCCCACGCGGATCTGGTCGTAGGCGCGACCGACGCGGGCCGAGAGCTCGGCGCGGATCGACTCGTGGACGATCAGGCGGCGCAGCGTCGTGCAGCGCTGGCCGCACGTGCCCGCGGCCGAGAACAGGATCGCGCGGGTCGCGAGCTCGAGATCCGCCGACGGCGCGACGATCATCGCGTTGTTACCGCCGAGCTCGAGCAGGCAGCGCCCGAACCGCGCGGCGACCCGGGGAGCGACCGCGCGGCCCATCCGCGTCGAGCCCGTCGCGCTGACCAGCGCGACGCGCGGATCGTCGACCAGCGCGGCGCCGGCGTCGCCACCGCCTAGCACGAGCTCCGACAGCCCGTCGGGCGCCGGCGCGCCGGCGCCTGCGAACCGCCGGGCGGCGCGCCGGAACACCGCCTGGCACGCCAGCGCCGTCAACGGCGTCTTCTCCGATGGCTTCCACACGACGCTGTCGCCGCACGTGATCGCGAGCGCGAAATTCCACGCCCACACCGCGACCGGGAAGTTGAACGCGCTGATCACCCCGACGACGCCCAGCGGGTGCCAGGCCTCGCTCATCCGGTGCCCCGGCCGCTCCGAGGCGATCGTCAGGCCATAGAGCTGCCGCGACAGCCCGCACGCGAAGTCGCAGATGTCGATCATCTCCTGCACCTCGCCGCTGGCCTCGGCGGCGATCTTGCCGGCCTCGATCGTCACGAGCGCCGCCAGCGCCGGCTTCGCGGCGCGCAGCTCCTCGCCGAACAGCCGCACCAGCTCGCCGCGGCGGGGCGGAGGCACGGCGCGCCATGCCAGGAACGCGTCGTGGGCGCGGCCGATCGCGGCGGCCACCGCGGCGGCGTCGTGGCTCGGCAGGCGAGCGGTGATCGTTCCATCGATCGGCGTGCGGGCCACCAGATCACCCTCGGTGATCGTCACGTCGAGGGCGCGGAGCTGCGAGGCGAGGTCCATGGCCGCTCATACCCGACCGCGGGCCCCAGATCGAGCATTCTCATCGGAGCCCTGAGGCCCGCTCGAACTTTCGGGGGCGTGGCCGAGGCCTCGAACCGGGATCGCCGAACCGAACTGGCATCGCCGAGCCGAGGCTTGAGCAAGTAGCTCATCGCAGTAGATCTGACCGGTTGCGAACCCGCGCGGGAACGCCAACGCGCAGCGAGGCGACGTGGGCTGGGTCCCGAGCGAAGGTAGCTTCCACAGGTGGTCCTTCAAGGGTAGGCCCGCCTGAGTATTAGGCATGGAAGTAGTTCTCTCGTCGGTGGTTCGCTTTCACCCGGAGCGAGTGGGCCCAGACCCACGTCGCAAGCGCGCGTGTCTGCGGTCTTCGCTGCCCATCGAACCGGTCAAAACCACCGCGAAGAGGTACTAGCCGCGCGTCAACACGCCCGGCCCGCTTCGGGTAGACTCCGCGGCCATGAGCGAAGACGTCACGATCACCCTCCCCGATGGAGCCACCAAGTCGGTGCCGGCCGGGACGACGATCGCCGACTTCGTCCGCACGCAGATCGGCCCCGGCCTCGCCAAGGCCGCGCTGTTCGCCAAGCTCGACGGCGCCGAGGTCGACCTGTCGCGCACGCTCGACCACCCGGCGAAGCTCGCGATCTTCACCAACAAGACCCCGGAGGGGCTCGATCTCGCGCGCCACGACGCCGCGCACATCGTCGCCAGCGTCGTGCAGAAGCTGTTCCCCGGCACGCAGGTCACCATCGGCCCGACCACCGACGATGGCTTCTACTACGACTTCGCGCGCGACAAGCCGTTCACGCCCGAAGATCTCGAGCTGATCGAGAAGGCGGCCAACGAGGAGGTCAAGAAGGACCACCCGTTCGTCCGCCAGGAGGTCACCAAGGACCAGGCGCTCGAGCTGTTCGGCAAGCTCGGAGAGAAGTTCAAGCTCGAGATCATCGAGGACATCTTCGCCAAGGGCGCGACGACGCTCACCCTGTACTCGCACGGCGACTGGGTCGACTTCTGCCTCGGGCCCCACGGCCCGTCGACGGGCAGGGTCGGCGTGATCAAGCTGCTCTCGGTGGCGGGCGCGTACTGGCGCGGCGACCACCGCAACGCGCAGCTGCAGCGCATCTACGGCACGGCGTTCTTCACCCAGAAGGACCTCGACGCGTGGATGAACCAGCAGGAGGAGGCCCGCAAGCGCGACCACCGGAAGCTCGGCAAGGAGCTCGACCTGTTCGCGTTCCACCCGGCGGCCCCCGGCGCGGTGTTCTGGACCGCGAACGGCACGATGATCTTCACGACCCTGCAGGCCGCGATGCGCCGGCTGTGCCTCAGCAACGGCTACGCCGAGATCAAGACGCCGCTCCTGTTCAACAAGATGCTGTGGGAGAAGAGCGGCCACTGGGGCAAGTACCGCGAGAACATGTTCCTGATCCTCGATCCGGAGGCCGACGAGGCGCTGCCCGTCGAGGAGCGCGCGTCGTTCTCGCTCAAGCCCATGAACTGCCCGTCGCACCACCTGTTCTACGAGATGAAGCGGCGGTCGTACCGCGAGCTGCCGCTGCGCCTGCACACGCAAGACGTCCTGCATCGCAACGAGGCGACCGGCGTCTTGTCGGGCCTGACCCGCGTGCGCCAGTTCCAGCAGGACGACGCGCACATCTACCTGATGGAGTCGCAGATCACCGACGAGGTGAAGCGGCTGTCCGCGATGATCGCGAAGGTCTACGGCGCGTTCGGCCTGTCGTTCACGGCGAAGTTCGCGACGCGCCCCGAGAAGAAGATCGGCGACGACGCGCTGTGGGATCGCGCCGAGACCGCGCTCAAGGCGGCGCTCGAGGAGACCGGGCTCGCCTACGAGCTCAAGCCGGGCGACGGCGCGTTCTACGGCCCGAAGATCGACTTCGACGTCGCCGACAGCATCGGCCGCAAGTGGCAGCTCGGCACGATCCAGCTCGACTACGTGGCCCCCGAGCGGTTCGGCCTCGGCTACATCGGCGCCGACAACGCCGAGCACCGGCCGGTCGTGATCCACCGCGCGATCTACGGCTCGTTCGAGCGCTTCATCGGCATCCTGATCGAGCACTACGCCGGGAACTTCCCGGTCTGGCTGGCGCCCGAGCAGGCTCGCATCCTGCCGGTCGCCGAGCGCCACCACGCGTGGGCGGAAGAGGTGCAGGCGAAGCTGCTCGCGGCGGGGCTGCGCGTGGAGATCGATCGCTCGCACGGCAAGCTCGGCGCGATGATCCGCGACGCGCAGCTCGCCAAGATCCCTTACGCGCTGGTGGTCGGCGACAAGGAGGTCGACGGCAAGGGCGTCTCGCCGCGCAAGCACGGCACCGGCAAGGAAGCCGACCTCGGGCTCCAGACGCTCGAGGCGTTCCTGGCGCTCATCGCGCCCGAGGCGGCGATTCCGTTCTGACGGCGCCCCGCGCCGCGCCCCTGCCCTCCGAGCGCCGCCGATCAGTACTGGCTGACCTGGACGAGGCCGCCGACGCCGATCGTCGCGGCGACGTCGGTCACCGCCCCGCCGGTGAGCTCGTAGACGGTGGTCGTCACGCCAAGCTGCACGGATAACTTCGGCGAGATCGCGAACCACAGATCCGCCGTGCCGCCGACGTTTCCGCCCATGCGCGGGATCGGATACGGCGTCCAGCCGGCCGACACGCCCAGCTCGAGGGCGCCCACGCCGTGGAAGATCGGCTCGCGGACGAGCGCGATCCCGTCGATCGCGAGCGCCCCGGCGTGCACGCCCCATTGCACGCGCGGCCCGATCAGCACGTGGCGGCCGAGCGGCAGGAGCAGCGAAGCCGCGCCCAGCGCGGTCGCCCCGGTGCCGCCGCCATCGCCACCGTCGCGGCCATCGTGAGAGAGGCCGCCGCCGAGATCGACCCGGAATTGCACGCGGTCGAGCCCGGCGAAGCCATCGTGCACCGCCGCCGGGCCCGACGTACCCAGCGAGCGATCGACCGTCGCGACGAGCTCCGCCGAGGACATGCGATCATCCTTCGCCGAGGCGAGCTGGCGAAACACGATGTGGCCGTCGCCGCGCACGATCGTGATGCCGGGCAGCGTGTTGCCATCCGACGTCACGCCGGCGTACGTCCGCGAGACCTGGCCGTCCTCGTCGGCGAGCAGCGGGAACGTGATGCCATAGCTGGCCGCGAACGCGCGGGAGTTCGCCGGCGAGTCCATGCTGATCGCCAGCACGGTCACCCCGCGGGTGGCAAGCGCTTCGTAGTTACGGGCCAGCTCACCGAGCTGGTGCTTGCACCAGGGTCACCAGGAGCCGCGATAAAACACGAGCACGGCGGGACCATGCGCGAGCTCGCTCGCCAGCGACACGCGGCGACCATCCTGCGCGGTCAGCATGAAGTCGGGCGCGATCGAATCACTCGTCACGGTCGCCGTGGAGGTCACGTGTAACGCGGTCACGCAGCCGGTGACGCAGCCGAGCACGAGCAGAGCAGTGCGCATGCCGTATCGTAACGCGGTTCCCGCGCGCCGGACATGGCGCGGAGCGCCGAGGAGACGGCGCGATGCCGGGAAGAGGCGATCTACCTTCCGTGACAGGATCGTGGCCCAGGACGCGGCCGCCACCACCCGCGCCCATACCGGCGCACGCGGCGAGCGATCGCGTGAGGCTGTCCCTCGGCGAGATTCGCGCTAGCCTGAGGAGCCGAAGGAGTGAGGACCATGAACGCTGTGCCGACCAACCTGCGCGACGACTTTTCCCAGCGCGTCGTCTCGCACACCGCCGACGCGACCTGGGTCCCGTCGCCCCAGCCGGGCGTCGAGCGCCGCATGCTCGATCGCGTCGGGGGAGAGGTCGCGCGCGCCACCAGCGTGGTGCGCTACCTGCCGAACTCGCGGTTCGAGCGCCATGTGCACGGCGGGGGCGAGGAGATCTTCGTGCTCGAGGGCGTGTTCTCCGATGAGCACGGCGACTGTCCGGTGGGGACGTACATGCGTAACCCACCAGGCTCGTCTCACGCGCCGTTCTCTCACGAGGGCTGCCTGATCTTCGTCAAGCTCTGGCAGTTCACCCCCGGCGACCGCAAGGAGGTCCGGCTCGATACCCACGCCACCGAGTGGCGTCCCGGCCTGGTGCCCGGGCTCTCGGTGATGCCCCTGCACTCCTACCGCGGCATCGATACGTCCCTCGTGCGCTGGGCGCCCAACACGCGCTTCAGCCCGCACGTGCACCCCGGCGGCGAGGAGATCTTCGTGCTCGAAGGCGTGTTCCGGGACGAGTTCGGCGAATACCCCGCGGGCAGCTGGCTGCGCAGCCCGCCGATGAGCCGGCACACGCCGTATACCGAGGCCGAGGGCGCGCTGATCTACGTCAAGGTCGGCCACATCGGCGCCCCCTTCCTTACCCGTTGATCCACGCGCCCCACACCGGCGCCATCATCAGCTGCGTAGCGGGTGACGGCGAGTCGGTTCAGCGTTCACCGTGCCTCGGCGGCGCCGGTGGCGCAGCATGGCCAGGAGCCCGAGGCGACCCCCGACACCGCCCATCGCGGTTCCACCGGTCTGGCGGCAGCCGCACCCGCCAACGAGCTCGGCGGACGCACCGCCTGGCCCGGCGTTGCAGGAGCCTGGGTGAGCCGCGAGCGCCGGGAACGGTGTCCCGGCGATGCCGGTGAACGCGACGTCGTCGAGCTCCCAGCCCGGCGCGCCGACGCCGCTGTCGCTGCCGACCCGGAACCGGAGCTGGAAGGTCTGGTTGGCGAGGTGCGTGCCGAGATCGAGCGTGACCTGGTCGGTGGCCGGATACGACGGGTTCGTCCCGCCGTACGCCGGGCGCCCATTTATGCTGGCGCCGTCCTGCGCCTCGGCGAGGATCGCGTCGTGCTCCTCACCGCCGCGGCCGTAGTTCGAGGTCTGGGCGTTGCGTTCGAGGCCCCCGTGCGCTCCTCGTCAACGCGGCCAGATCACAGCCCGGCGTGCCCCTTGATGTGCACGACCGCGTCGAGCTTGCCGGCCGGCACCGGCTGGCCCGACTTCACGACCAGCGACGAGCCGACGAGCACGTTGAACGGCGTCTTGAACGTGCTCATGATGTTGACGAGATCGGCCTTGCCGGTGGAGGTGAACATGATCGGCTGCGGGCTGGTCGTGGTCTGGTGGGCCGGCACCGGGGCGATCGTGCCGATCATCTTGGCCAGCGGATCGGTCGGCTTGATCACCGACATCGGCGCGACGTAGAGATTGATCTGCGGCGTATCGACGTTCAGCGTGTTGTTCGTGACCTCGTAGGTCACGCTGTCGATCGTCACCTTGATCACCGGCTCGTCGTTGATCGTCTTGAGCTCGGGCTTCTCCATCACCAGGTCGACCGGCTGCGACAGGCTGACGTCGAGCGAGAGATCGCACGTATGGGTCGCGCTGCACGAGCCCGAGCACCCCATCTTGCACGCCTGCGTCACCGCCGCGTTGCACATGGTCGAGCTCGTGCACGGCAGCGAGAGGTAGGCGTTCGCGGCGTTCGAATCGACCTGCCAGCCGGCGGTGTCGATGCTGAACTTCTTGTCCGGAAGGGTGAGATCGAAGTTGGTGACGTCCGAGCTGATCAGGCCGCAGCTCGTGAGCAGGAGGCCGGCCAGCAGGCCGGTTCCTAGGCGAAGATAAGAAGGAATCATGGGACCTCTAAACGCTAGTCCACCCAGCTTAGCACCCGCTCGACGAGCGTAGGCGGAATCCACGGCGCGCGTGACCCGAGTTACAGCTACAGCGCGCCTACCAGCTGCTCGGCGACGGTCCACGGATCCGTGTGGCGCAGGGCGAGCGACTCGGCAAGCTCGCCCAGGCCGCCACGCGCCTGTAGTGCAAGAGTTGCACGATCCGACAGCAGGGCCCGTACGAGCTCTGCAAGGTGCGCTCCCGCACGAGCCTTGGCCCGCTCCGCCGCTCCCGGCCCCGTCCACACCCGTGCGCGGTGGGCGGCGATCGCCGCCGCGAGCTCCGAGATGCCCGAGCCCTCGGCGAGGCCCTGCGTCGCGATGGTCCGCACGATGTCGACTTCCTTGCGCTCGCCGGTCGCGCGCAGATCGAGCATGTGCAAGAGGTCGCGCTCGGTGCGATCGGCGCCTTCGCGATCCGCCTTGTTGACGACCAGCACGTCGGCGACCTCGAGCAGGCCGGACTTGATCGCCTGGATGTCATCGCCCAGGCCCGGCACGGTCACGACGACCGTCGTGTGCGCCGCCCGCATCACGTCGACCTCGTCCTGCCCGACACCGACGGTCTCGATCAGGATCCGCTGAAAGCCCATCGCATCGAAGACGTGCACGATGTCGAACGTCGAGCGCGACAGCCCGCCGAGGTAGCCGCGGGTCGCCAGGCTGCGGATGAACACGCCCGGATCGAGCGCGTGGCGCTGCATGCGGATGCGGTCGCCCAGGATCGCCCCGCCCGAGAACGGCGAGGTGGGATCGACGCACACCACGCCGACCCGCTCGCCCGCCGCGCGGTAATGCGAGATCAACGCGTCGACCACGGTCGACTTGCCGGCTCCCGGGTTGCCCGTGATCCCGGTGATGTACGCCTTGCCGGTGTGCGGGAACACGCGCTTCAGGACCTCGATCGCCTCGGGCCGGCGATCATCGAGATCGCGCATGAGGCGCGCGGCGGTGCGCACATCGCCCTGGAGGAGGTGCTCGATCAGGGAGCCGATCCGGCCGGCGATCTCGGTGGAAGACGTCACGAGTGAACCTTGAACTGCTGCTCGGGGCCAGCGGGAGTGTAGATCTGTACCGCGCGAACCGCGCTCGTGGCGGTGAACGCGTGCCTGGTCTGCTTCGGGATCTGCACCACGGTGGTCGGCGTCACCGGCAGGTCGACGCCTCCGACCCTCAGCGTCCCGCCGCCGGCCAGGACATAGAGGAGCTCGGTCTCGCCGGCGTGCACGTGCTCGGCGAGCTTCGCGCCGGCCGGCAGGGCCAGGATCGACGCCGCGAGCGCCGGGCCCTGGATCGTCGTCGCGTCGGCGAAGATCGTCGCCGGCCCGAACGTCGTTTTGCCGGCCGCGGGCAAGAACACCGGCGCCATCGGCGCCTTGCGGGTCGCGGTCACCTCGCGAGTCGGCAACGCCCCGGCGCGCGCGGCGCCTTCACGGCCGCCCGGCACCATCACGATCATCGCGTGCAGGTCTCCCCCCGGCGCCAGGACCTCGCGGGCCGAGCCCTTCGGGGCATACATCATGTCGCCCGCGGCCACGGCGTGCGGGGCCCCGGTCGCCGGCCTCACCTCGCCGGGCGCGAGGAAGTACCACAGCTCCGCGCGATCGGCCCAGCGCAGCCCGGTCGTGCCCCCGGCCGCGATCGCCAGCTCGAACATCGACGCCGCGTCGTTGCCCGTGTTGTTCTCGTCGAGCAGCACGGCCACCGAGACCTTGCCCTGCCCGTTCCACGCCACGAGCGTGCGGTCGATCGTGCTCTGGCCGTCGGGCGCCCGGAACCGGAACGGCAGCTGGATCGCCTGGCCGTAGAGCGGCGGCGCCCAGCGGTACGCCGCCAGGAGCCGGGTGACGCACGCGACGAGCTTGGTGTTGTGCACGGTGTCGCGGACCACCTGGACCTGCGAGGTCCCCGGCGCGATGTCGATCTGGAGCGCGAGCTCGCCTTCGATATCGAACCGCTCGGTCGCGGCCGCCGCCCAGCACTGCTGGGCCGCCTCGTCGAGCTCGTTCATCGCCTTCTGGATCGCGGCCAGCCGCTCTTCCTGGGATGCCTCGGCAGCGTCCCCCGGGGCCGCCGGAGCCGGCGAGCTCGCGGCGGAGCCGGCCGCCTCGCCCTCGGGCCCTCGCGGCGCCGGCCCGGGCGGATGGCCGCACGCCCCGACGGCAACCCCCAGGGCGACGGCCGTGACGCCGGCCCGGACCACACGCTGCACGGTCACGCCGCCGGGGTTGCCTCGCGCCCGGATGGCGCGGCGCCGTCCCACGCTCGCTCCACGCCCGGTCACGCGACCTTCGGCCGCAGGTAGGTCTCGACCCAGTCGATGATCTCGAGGGTGGTGACGCCCGGCGTGAAGATCTTCGCGACCCCGATCTCGGACAGCTTGGGCACGTCATCCTTCGGCACGATGCCGCCGCCGAACACGACGACGTCGCCGATCCCGCGCGCCTTGAGCGCCTCGATCACCGCGGGGAACAGCGTCATGTGGGCGCCCGACATGATCGACAGCCCAACCGCGTCGACGGCCTCCTGCACGGCCGCCGCGGCGATCATGTCCGGCGTCTGGTGGAGCCCGGTATAGACGACCTCGTAGCCGGCATCGGCGAGCGCGCGGGCGACGACCTTGGCGCCGCGATCATGGCCGTCGAGCCCAGGCTTTGCGACGAGGATACGGAGCTTGCGATCGGACATGGTTACCTCAGGAGATTGCGTGCGATGACGAGCCGTTGGATCTCGCTCGTACCTTCGTAGATGCGGGTGACCCGGACGTCGCGCAGCGCGCGCTCGACCGGGAAGTCGCGAACGTAGCCGTAGCCGCCGTGGACCTGGAGCGCGATGTCGCAGATCTTCCACGCGTGCTCGCTGGCGAACAGCTTGGCCATCGCGGCCTGCTGGGAGAACAGCTGCCGGGTCTCCTTGAGGTGGGCCGCGCGCAAGGTCAAGAGCGTCGCCGCGTCGAGCCAGGTCGCCGCGTCGGCGAGCATCCCGCCGATCGCCTGGTGCTTGATGATCGGCTGGCCGAACGTCTGGCGCTCGCCGGCGTAGCGCAGCGCCGCCTCGAGCGCGCCGCGCGCGATGCCGATCGCCTGCGACGCGATGCCGATCCGGCCACCGTCGAGCGCGATCATCGCGAGCGCGAAGCCGCCGCCCGGCGCGCCGAGCACCGCGTCGTCGCCGATCTCGACGTTGTCGAACGAGAGCTGCGCGGTCGACGAACCGCGCAGGCCGAGCTTGTCCTCGAGCCGCGTCACCGTGATGCCGGGCGCCTGACCCGACACGACGAACGCCGTGATCCCCTTGTGACCGGCGCGCGGCTCGGTCACCGCCCACACCACCATGCAGCCCGCGCGATCGCCGCACGTGATCCACTGCTTGGTGCCCGACAACCGCCAGCCGGTCGAGCTCCGGGTCGCCACCGTGCGCATCGCGGCCGGATCGGAGCCGGCGTCGGGCTCGCTGAGCGCGAACGCGCCGGCCACCAGCTCGCCGGACACCAGGCGCGGCACCCACGCCGCGGCGAGCGCCGGGCTCCCGCGGGTCGCGATCAGCTCGGCGACCATATTGGTCACCGAGGTCGCGACGGCGACCGAGGCGTCGGTGCGCGCGAGCTCTTGCATCACGAGCGAATACGCGACCACGCCGGCGCCGGAACCGCCGAGGTGCTCCGGCACCGCGATCCCGAGCAGCCCCAGCCGGCCGAGCTCGGCGAGCTCGGCGAGCGGAAACTCGCCCGAGACGTCGCGCGCGGCGGCGTTCGGGGCCAGGACGCGCTCGGCGACGTCGCGCGCCGTGCGCTGGATCAGCAGCTGATCTTCGGTGAGCTCGAAGTCCATGAGCGAGGGCGGTACCGTACCGCAAGCTTGGTCGCTTGACGCTGGGGATCCGGCAGATGCCGGCTCCGCCGGGGTATCACATCGCCTCGAACCCGTAGGTGTAGGACGTCTCGTACGGCCTGGGCAGGTCGGGGAACTGGATCTCCTTCACGCGGTTGACCACGCACTCGTTGAGCGTCTTGGACTCGAGCGTCGCGCGGACCACCTTGACGTTGTCGGCCTTGCCGCCCGGCGCGATCACGAGCTCGACCGTGATCTTGCCCGAGGAGTTCTTCGGCAGCTCCTTGTTGTCGACCGCGATCGCCAGGCAGTGCGAGACGATCGCGTGCTTGCGCTCGAGGTCGCGGTTGATCTCGTCCATCTTCTCGGGCGGCACCTGGTCGCCGCCCGAGCTCGCCGCGTGCGGGTTGTCGGTCGCGGGGCCACCGGACGGCGTGGTCTCGGCGTGCTTGCCGCCGCACCCGGCGCACAGGATCGCGATCAACAAGGCCTGCCGGACCAGCCGGCTCGGCGCGCCAGGGCGCTCGATCACTCGCTCCATCACTCGCTTCCGCATATGGCTCATCCACCCTTCGTGAGATAGTTGGCGATCACCAGGCGCTGGATCTCGCTGGTGCCTTCGTAGATCTCGGTGATCTTGGCGTCGCGGAAGTGGCGCTCGACCGGGAACTCGGTGACGTAGCCGTTGCCGCCGAAGATCTGGATCGCCTCGCGCGCCGCGCGGTTCGCGACGTCGGACGCGTACAGCTTGGCCATCGCCGCTTCCTTGCCGTACGGGTGCTTGTGATCCTTGAGCCAGGCGGCGCGCAGCGCGAGCAGCCGCGCCGCGTCGAGCTCGGTCGCCATGTCGGCGAGCTTCCACGCGATCGCCTGGTGCTGCGCGATCGGCTTGCCGAACGTGCGGCGCTGCTGCGCGTACGCGAGCGAATCCTCGAGCGCGGCGCGCGCGATGCCGATCGCCTGCGCGGCGATGCCGATCCGGCCGCCGTCGAGCGTTCCCATCGCGATCTTGAACCCGCCGCCGACCTCGCCGAGCAGCGCGTCGGCCGGCAGCCGCACGTCGTCGAGGAAGATCTGCGACGACTGGCTGCCGCGGATACCCAGCTTGTCGTCGGGCGGGCCGCACCTGACCCCCTTGGCCTTCATCGGCAGGATGAACGCGGTGATGCCCTTATGGCCCGCCGCCCGATCGTTCATCGTGAACAGCACGCAGACGTCGGCGACCGGGCCGTTCGTGATCCAGTTCTTGGTGCCGCTGATCACCCAGTCGCTGCCATCGCGCACCGCGGTGGTCTTCTGCGCCGCCGCGTCGCTGCCGGCCTCGGGCTCGCTGAGCGCGAAGCAGCCGAGCAGCTTGCCCTGCGCGAGCGGCACCAGCCACTCCTGCTTCTGCGCCTCCGTCGCGAACCGCCAGATCGGATCGCACACGAGAGAGTTGTTGACGCTCATGATCACGCCGGTCGACGCGCAGGCGCGCGAGATCTCCTCCATGGCGAGCACGTACGAGATGTGGTCGAGCCCGGCCCCGCCATATTGCTCGGGCACCGCGATGCCGAGGAACCCGAGCTCCGCCATGCGCTGGACGAGCTCGGCGGGGTGCCGGTGCGCGCGATCGATCTCGGCGGCCTTGGGCAGGACCTCGTTGGTGGCAAAATCGTGGGCGGTCCGCTGGACGGCGGCCTGGTCTTCGGTCGGCGAGAACTGCATCGGTTATTGGCCCTTGAACTGCGGCGGGCGCCGCGGCTTGGCGAGAAACGCCGACATCCCCTCGCGCTGATCGGCCGTCGAGAACAGGAGCCCGAAGCTCTGCTGCTCGAGCGCGAGCGCATGCTCGAGCGTGGTCGACTGCCCCCGGTGGACGAGGCGCTTGACCTCGGCGACCGCGAGCGGACCGTTCGCGGCGATCCGGCCGGCGAGCTCCTTGATCTTGCCGAGCAGCTCCGCGTGCGGCCACACGGCGTCCGCCAGGCCGATCCGCAGCGCCTCCGCGGCGTCGATCGTGTCGCCGGTCATGCAAAGCTCCTTCGCCTTGGCGATGCCGACCCGCCGCGCGAGCCGCTGGGTGCCGCCGAACCCGGGGATGATCCCGAGCTTGACCTCGGGCTGGCCGAACTTCGCCTTGTCGGACGCGTGGACGAAGTCGCACGCCAGCGCGAGCTCGCAGCCACCGCCGAGGGCGAAGCCGTTGACCGCGGCGATCCACGGCTTCTCCGAGGTCTCGATCGCCTGACAGAGCGTGCCGCCCATCTCGGCGAACGCCTGCGCCTGGCGCGGCGTGAGCTCGCGCATCTCGGCGATGTCGGCCCCGGCGACGAACGCCTTCTCGCCCGCGCCGGTCAGGATCACCACGCGCACCTCGCTCGAGATCTCGAGCTCGCCCGCGGCCGCGGTCAGCTCCGAGATCACCTGCGACGACAGCGCGTTGAGCGCCGGCTCGCGTGCGATCGTGACGATCGCCAGCGCGCCATCGACGGAGACCTTGATGGTCTCGAATGGTTCGTAGGTCATGGGTCTTTCAGGCTTTCTTCTGGCCCTGGGGATCGTACTCGTAGAACCCGCGGCCGACCTTCTTGCCGACCCAGCCCGCGGCGACGTACTGGCGGAGCAGCGGGCACGGCCGGTACTTGTCATCGCCGAGCTCGCGATGCAGCACCTCGGCGATCGCCAGGCAGGTATCGAGCCCGATCAGATCGGAGAGCTCGAGCGGCCCCATCGGGTGATTGAGGCCGAGCCGCACCCCGGTGTCGATGTCGGCCGCGGTGCCGAGCCCCTCGTAGAGCCCGTAGCAGGCCTCGTTGAGCAGCGGGATCAACATGCGGTTGACGATGAAGCCGGGGATATCGCGCGCGCCGATCGTCGTCTTGCCGAACCGCGTCGCGAGCTCGACGACGGCGTCGTACGTGGCCTGGCTGGTCGGTAAGCCGCGGACGATCTCGACCAGCTTCATCACCGGCACCGGGTTCATGAAGTGCATGCCGATCACGCGATCGGGCCGGCCCGACGCCGCGGCGATCTTCGTGATCGAGATCGACGACGTGTTCGAGGCCAGGATCGCGTCGGCCTTGCAGTGCTCGCCGAGGCTCTTGAAGATCGCGAGCTTGAGCTCCTCGCGCTCCGGCGCGGCCTCGATCACGACGTCGCACTCGGCCAGATCGAGGTGCCCGATGCCGGCCCTGAGGTGATCGAGCGTCTGATCGCGCGCCGCGGCCTCGAGCTTGGCCTTCTCGACCAGGCGATCGAGCTGCTTCTTGATCTTGGCGATACCGCTCTGCGCGAAGTCGGGGACCGCGTCGACGATGATCACGTCGATGCCGGCCTGCGCGGCGACCTGGGCGATGCCCTGGCCCATCTGTCCGGCGCCGACGACGCCGAGCTTCTTGACGGTGGCCATGTTCAGGACCGCTCCACCAGCAGCGCGATACCCTCGCCGCCGCCGATGCACAGCGAGGCCCCGCCGGTCCTGGCGCCGCGCGCCGCCATCGCGTGGAGCAGCGTCACGAGGATCCGCGCGCCCGACGCGCCGATCGGGTGGCCGAGCGCGACCGCGCCGCCCCACACGTTGACCTTGGCCGGATCGAGCCCCAGCAGCTGGTTGTTGGCGACCGAGACCACCGAGAACGCCTCGTTGATCTCCCACAGGTCGACCTGCCTGGCCTCCCACTTCGCGCGGCCGAGCGCGTTCTTGATCGCCGGGGCCGGCGCGGTGGTGAACCACTCCGGCGCCTGCGCGTGATAGCCAGAGGCGACGAGCCGCCCGAGGACCTTGGCCCCCCGCCGCTTCGCCTCGTCGGCGCTCATCAGCACGACCGCCGCGCCGCCGTCGTTGAGCGACGAGGCGTTCCCGGCGGTGACCGTGCCGTCCTTCTGGAACGACGCGCGCAAGCCGGGCAGCTTCTCGATGTTGCCGCGGCCGGGCTCCTCGTCGGTGTCGACGCTGATCTCCCCCTTCTTGTCGGCGATCTTCACGGCGACGATCTCGGCCTTGAAGTGGCCCTGCTTGATCGCCTCGAGCGCGCGGCGATAGCTCTCCGCGGCGTGCTCGTCCTGCGCGCTGCGCGGGATGCCCTTCTCCTTGGCGCACAGCTCGGCGCAGTTGCCCATGTGCTGGTTCGAGTACGGATCCCACAGGCCGTCGTGGACCATCGAATCGACCGTGTCGAGCCCGCCCATCTTCACGCCGGTGCGCAGCCCACGCACCACGTGGGGCGCGTTCGACATCGACTCCATGCCGCCGGCGATGGCCACCTCGACCTCACCGGCCGCGATCGTCCGGGCCGCGCCGATCACGGCCTCGAGCCCGGAGCCGCACACCTTGTTCACCGTAACGCATGGCACGCTCTGCGGCAGCCCGGCGAACAGCGCGGCCTGCCGGGCCGGCGCCTGCCCGACCCCGGCCGGCAGGACCATGCCCATGTGGACGAGGCCGACGTCCGCGGGCGCGACGCCGGCACGCTCGATCGCGGCCTTGATCGCCGTCGCGCCAAGCCTGGGAGCCGGGACCTGGGCGAGAGAGCCTAGAAAACTTCCAATGGCGGTGCGCGCGGCACCGACGATCACGACGTCACGCATGCTGGTGGGGATACCCCGCCGTCGCCGAGGGCGTCAAGACACTGTCTGGTCGCCGGAGCTACGCACAAAGCGCTGGCGATCCGCCCAGTTGCAACGGGACGATCCCAGCTCCTGAAGCTAGCACCGGTAAGTGCGCAAGTTCGATGGACGCCTGTGCCCGGTTTCAATCGCTGGAAGCAGCCCCGGAGCTCCCCGGAGCGCAGCGTCGAGTCGCGCGGGGTCGCGTCAGGCCGGGTGCGCCCGGGCCCTCGCCACGATCGCCGGCAGGCGTTCGAGGACCACGTCGATCTCGTCCGCCGTCGTGGTGCGGCCCAGGCTGAACCGCACGGCCTCGCGGGCCTCCTCGGGCGGCAAGCCGAGGCCGAGGAGCACCGGCGACGGCTGGATCGATCCCGACGTGCAGGCCGCGCCGGTCGAGACCGCGATGCCGGCCAGATCGAGCGCGATCACGATCGACTCGCCGCGTGCACCGGCAAACCCGGCGTTGACCGTGCCGCCGATCCGCGGCGTGCCGGCGCCGTGGATCCGGACCCCGGGGATCGCGCGGAGACCGGCTTCGAGCCGATCTCCCAGCGCCGCGACCGTGGGCCAGCTTGCGAGGTCGGTGCCTGCCGCCGCGGCGCCGAACCCGACGATCCCCAGCGTGTTCTCGGTGCCGGGGCGCCGGCCTCGCTCCTGATGGCCGGCCTCGATCAGCGGGAGCCCGGCATCGTGGGCGATCGCCACCGCGCCGACGCCTTGTGGGCCGCCCAGCTTGTGCGCCGAGATCACGACGGCATCGGCGTCGAGCGACTCCAGCGGAAGCTTGCCGGCTGCCTGTACGGCGTCGACGTGGACCAGGGCGCCCGCGGCGCGCGCCGCCACGACGATCTGAGGATCGGCGATGGTCCCGAGTTCGTGGTTGACCGCGGCGATCGCGACCAGGCCGATCCCGGCGAGCGAACCCACCTCGAGGGCCCCCGCGGGGGTCACGCTGATCGGCCGGAGCTGCCACCCGCGCGCCTGGAGCGCGGCGACGGCGCCTCGCAGCGACGGGTGGTCGATGGCGGCTGCCGCGACGCTGCGCGGGCCCCCCCGTCGCTCGGCAACCGCCGCAAGCCCCAGGACACCCAGCACGTTGCCTTCGGTCCCTCCGCTGGTGAACACGACCTGCTCCCGAGGCCGGCCGGTCAACCGGGCCACATGGTCACGAGCGCGCTCGACGTGCTCCCGCGCTCGGCGGCCCTCTGCATGGATGGAGGACGGGTTACCGGGATCTGCCATGGCTCGTGCCATCGCGGCACGCACATGAGCCCCCAGGGGCGCCGTCGCATTGAAGTCCAGGTAGATCCGCGGGTTCGTTGACATGACTGCCGGCCTGTCCGCATGATCGCTGAAGGGCCGGGGGTTGTCCGCGTCCGGCAGGTTTCTCGAGTTCTAAACACTGTGGCCGACGACGCTGGCGCGCTTCTGGTCCGCTCGGGGCTGGTTTCTTCCAACGCCCTCGACGACGCACGTGCGCGCGTGGCCAACGTCGGCGGCACCCTCGGCGAACAGCTCGTCACCAACGGTGCAATCACCGATGACGCGCTGACCGATTTTTATCGCTCGCGGCTGCTCGTGCCGCAGGTCAACCCCAACCTGCTCGCGCGGCTCACGCCCAAGGTCGTCGCGACGATCCCGAGCGACATGGCGATCGAGCTGCGCGCGATCCCGGTCTCCCTCGACGGTGAAAATAACCTGACCGTGGCGATGAGCGATCCATCGGATCGCCACGCCGTCGACGAGATCGCCTTCTTCACCGGCGCCTACGTCGTCCGCGCGGTGGCGACCCAGATGCAGATCGCGTGGTGCCTGGCCCATTACTACGGCCACGTCACGGCGCTGGGCCAGCGCCTGCTCTACGCCGCGGGAGGTGATCCACCGGCCAAGCCGGCGAGTACTTCCACCTCCCAGCAGCCTGCGTACGCGAAGAGCATGCCGGGGAAGCTCGAGGCCGCCCGCCCACACGCCATCGCACCGGGCACGGGGCCAGTCGACATCGTGCGACCGAGCAGCAGCCAGATCGCGCTCCCCCCGTCCGCGGTCCCCGACGCCTCGGCGACGGCCGACGCCCCCCAGCCGTCCGCCGCCAGCCTGGCTCGCCTCATCGCCCGTGTGCCCACGCCCCCCACGCCGATCAGCATGCCGGCCTCGGCGCCGCGCATGGGCCTATCCACCGGCCCCGCAACCAGCCCCCCCGCCGTCGCGCCGCGCACCACCCCGTCCGCCGGCACGCCCGCCATCGCGCCGCGCACCACGCCGCCCGCCGGCACGCCCACCGGCACGCCACGCACTCCCCCGGCCAGCACCCCGACACCTCCCACTCCGATCAGCATGCCCGCCTCGGCGCCGCGCACCACGCCGTCGACCGGCGCGCCCACCGCGGGTCCGCCCGATCTCGATGACCGGACCCCGATCATCATCGAGGTCGACGGCGACGGCGACGACGCGGCGGCGAACGATGGCAGGAACCCGAGCGCGCCCACCGACGCCGCGGCGAGCAATGGCGCCCCCGACCGGCCCCGCGCGCGCAGCATCTCGGGGGAGATCCGCGTCCCGGTCCGGCGTGCGCCGTCGATCCGCCCCCCGATGCCTGCGCCGGACTCCGACGACGACGAGGAGCCGCTGATCGTGATCGAGCCCGGCAGCTCCGACGACAGCCCCACCGGTGCTCGCGCGATGCCGCCGCGCCGCCGGGCCGTCAAGAGCGATCCCCCGGAGCTCTACGCGCGCGCCGGCGAGGTCGACCTTCCGACCGGCGGCGACCGCCCGATCGATGCCGACGAACCCCGCATCGTGATCGACGAGGACGCGCTGGCGACCCCGACCGCCCTGAACGTGCTCCCCGTGACCGACGACCGCACCCCCACCACGCCGCCGCTCACGACGATGGACGTCCTCGATGACAGCGATACCGGCGCGCTGATCCATGATCGCGTCGTCGATATCGAATCGCAGCCGATCCTGCTCGAACGCCCGCGCGCCACGCCCGACCAGCCGGCGCAACGCGCCGGCGACGCCGGGCAGGACGACGCCGACACCGGCGAGACCAACATCGTCGTCCTCGAGGCCCGCAAGCCCAGCAAGCGGCCGGAGCGGCGCACCCAGGTCGGCATCCCGCCCGCCCCGGTCCCCGTCACCCGCATGCACCGCGACACGGAAGCCAGCGGCATCCCGACGATGCTCGAGCACGCCGAGCACGATCGCACGGTGCCGGTCGACGAGGACGCCACGACGCTCGACATCATCCCGGTGTCCCCCGATGACGCCCCGACCTCCCAGCGTGCCGGGGTCCCCGCAGGTCCGGCCCGCTACGACGAGAGCAACCCGAACATCATCGCCCCGCCTCCCCCACCCGCGCCGCCGCGGCCGGCCCCGATCCCGCAGGCGATGATCGTCGAGGACGACGAGGACGACGACGATCACGACGACGACGACGACGACGACGACGGTGAGGACAGCGGCCTGCGCACGCCGGTGATGAACGCGCGCGCGCACGACCCCGCGCTCTCCGAGCGCACCGCGGAGAGCATGCCGGCCCAGCTGTTGCGGCACCGCGTCGACTACGACCCGGTCGACGATGGCTGGGGCCCGCCGGGGACGACGATCCCGCCACCCCTGCTCGGCGCCATCCCCGGCAGCGAGGACGAAGACACCCCGAGCACGATCCCGATGCCGAACGTCGACGCGCTACCCCTCGTCGTGGGGCCGCCATCGCGGCCATCGGCGGGCGACGCGGGTGGCCGAGGGCTGGTGCGGGCGCTCGAAGAAGCGACGGCGCGGGCGATCGAGGTGATCCGCCAGCTCGAGCACGCCGAGACCCGCGACGACGTCGTCAACGTGATGATCACGCACCTCGCCGAGACCCACCACCGCGCCGGCTTCTTCGTGACCCGGCCCGGCGCCACCAAGGGCGTGACCGAGCTCAGCCTGTTCGCGATGGCGCCCAAGCCCGCGGTGACGCCGTTCGCGACGCTGCGCCTCGATCGACCGTCGACCTTGCAGGACGTCGTGGGGACGCGCCTGCCGTACCGCGGGCCGATGCACGACGACGCGAGCCGCAGCTTTCTGATCTCGATCCTCGGCGCCTGCCCGCCCGAGATCCTGCTCGTCCCCGTGGCCGTGCGCGAACGTGTCGTCGGCGTGCTGTTCGGCGAGCACCGCCAGCGCCACACGTTCGACGATCAGCTCGCGCTGGCCGCGCGCGCCGCCGGGATGGCGCTCGAGCGGATCTTGAAGACGAAGCGCGGTTGAGCAACCAGCGGACCTGGCGCCGGTGATGCGTGATGGTTCGGGTCAGTCCTTGATCGGCGACGGACGGGACGGCCGCTCGCGCCGGCCGGTCTTCTCGTCGTCGATGATGCGGGCGCGCGGCAGCCCCCGGGCCGGCCGCCGGGTCGGGCGCGCAGCGCCGTCGGCGCGAACGTGAGGGATCCCGTCGACGGGCAAGCCCGCCGAGCGCTCGTCGTCGAGCTGCGCGCGCGGGATCCCGTCGGCCGGTGGAAACGTCGGATCATCATCGCCCTGGTCATCGCCGTCGCCGGGTCCGAGCATCACCGGAAGGGAGGCGTGGCCGGCGGGTGCGACCGCATCGCTTCGCTGGATCCGTCGGGTATCGAGATCGAACAAGCCGTCCTCGTCGTGGTCGTCGCCCGCGTCATCGGCGCCGTCGTCGGCCGGGCTCGCGGCGATCAGCGCCTCGGAGATCTCGCGCGCGACGTCCGCGATCTCGGCGATCTGGGGGTAGCGGTCGAACTCCTCCCGGAGGCTCGGCGGCAGCGCCGAACGCGGCAACGTCCCGAGCGAGGTCGGCTCCGCGACGTGATACGGCACCGCCGGCGGCAGCGGCGTCGCATCGCCCGACCGCCACGAGGCCGGCTCCTCACCGTCGGCCTCTCCGGCCTCATCTCCGTCGACCACGCCCGACCCGGCGTACGGCGGCCCTGGCAGGCGCGATGGCGATGGCCTGACCGGTGGCACCTGGAAGCCCCCCGGTGGCGCGTCGAGCGCGTCGGGCTGGCTCGCGATCAGGATGTCGATCAGCTCCCCGCACGCCACATCGTCGGGGGCGAGCTCCAGGATGCGGTGGCAAACGCTGATCGCCTGCTGGGTCTGCCCCTGCGCGCGATACACGAGCGCCACCGAGCGGTACAGCTCGATGGCCTCGTCGCGCCGTCCGGCCTCGTGCAACGCCCCCGCAACCGCGACCCGGAGCCCGAGGTTATCTGGCTCGTCTCGCAGCCGGTCGTCGAGCTCCTCGAGCTTGCTCGTGCTCATGGTGCCGAAGGTGGCTACGAAGGCGTCAGCGACACCGTCGCGCGGAAGTTCTTCACCGGCGGGCTCGTCGACAGCGCCCACTTGCTCGCGACCTGCTGGATGCACTTGTCGAACACGTCGCCGAGCGAAGGCTCGAAGGTCGAGCTCTGGAACTGGCCGGACGAGGCGAAGATCGCCGAGACCGACAAGGTCACCGTCTTGGCCTGCAGCCCGGTGTTCTTCTTGAGCGCCTGCTCGTAGCACTTCTGGATCGCGCCGCGTGACCTCGCGACGACGTTCAAGAACTCCTTCGAGGCCTCGCCGATCACCTTGTTGTCGAGCGGGGGCTCGTCGCCGGGCTTGCCGGGCCTGACCGTGAGCGCGTTGCCTTCGATCGTCACGACGACGTCGGTGCTCTTGGGCTTCTCCCGCATCAGCCGGGCGTTCTCCTCCTCCTCGTCCTTGATGAGCTTGTCCTTCTCGGCCTTGTTCTTGAGGCACTGGTCGAGCTCGGCCTGGGTCTTGGGATCTGGCTGGATGACCTTTTCGCCTTTGCAACCCGAGGTGGTGCCCAAGGCCATCATCAGCGCCAGCGCTGCCAGAGATGTGACGATGGATGTACGCGTCATGGCTAGCTGTCTTTCGTCCTCACGGCTACGGGGTCACTCGGATGGATGCCGGGTCGCTCGACGTACTTGCGGACGACCTGCCCGCCCACCACATGTTCGGCGACGACGTCCTCCACGCGCTGAGGGTCCATCCGATTATACAGAGCGGTCACCCCTCGGGGGCCCGGGAGAGTCGCAAACCCACTGCCCAGCGTGGGCGTCGATTCGGTGGTGAGGATCTCTCTCACCAGAACGTTGGGGCCTTGCGTGCAGCGCCCGAAACAGCTTTGCCAGGCCACCTCCGTGTGCTCCGCCGCACCGTGCGATTCCAGCACAGTCCGGACCACGTCGTAGAGCTTGGCGGATCCGTGGCGGTCACCGCATTCGGGACCTCGGCAAATCACGATCTTGAAACGGCGTACCACGGGGCCTTGAGCGTGACCGGCGCGCGAGGGCATGTCAATCCGCGCGTCGCGATGCCACGACCATCGCCCGGCGGAGCACACGTGAGTGGAGCGCGTGCGCGAGAAGCGAGCGGCGCCGGGATCGTCACCCGTTGCGATCGCGCGCGTTACCGCGCTTACCCAAATCCAGCTCGACATTCGACAACCCCACCCGCGGTTTCAGCTACAACCACGACGTGGACCCAGCCGTCCTGCCGATCCTGTCGTGCCCGCGCTGTCACGCCGAAGCTCCGTTCAAGGATCTGCGAACGCCGCGCTGCCGCTCGTGCCGGCTCGAGCCGGTCACGTCGGTCCCCGGGGTGCTCGATCTGATCGACACCAGCGCCGGCGAGGCTCCGACGGTGACCACCGAGCAGCGCCTGATGGAGAGCGAGCTCGTCGCGCGCATCTACGACCGGTTCTGGCGGCCGACGTTCGTGCGGTTGCTCGCGGGCAAGGGCGCCGGCGCTTCGGTCGGCGGGCTGTCCGGGGAGCTGTTCATCCACAAGCTCGGCCTGGGGCTCGACGATCGAACCGGGCCGTGGCTCGATCTATCGTGCGGCCCCGGCGCGTTCTCTCGTGCGCTCGCCGCCGCCGCCCCGGGCGCGCTGGTCGTCGGCCTCGACATCTCGCGCGCGATGCTCGACGTCGCCGCGCAGCGCACCGCCGGCTACAGCAACGTCGTGCTCGTTCGCGCCGATGCCCACGCGCTGCCGTTCGTCGCCGGGGCGTTCACCGGCGTCAACAACGCAGGCGCGCTCCATGCCTACGATGACCCCGAGCTGGTGTTCCGCGAGATCCGCCGCGTGCTCTCGCCCGGCGGCCACTACGTCGGCTCGACGTTCGCCGAGGCCCCGTCCCTGCTGGGCCGGCTCACCGCGCGCGCGGCGGGGATCCGCCGGTTCGAGCCGAGCGAGCTGCGGACGTGGCTACAGCGCATCGGCTTTGCCGACTACGAAGACGTCCGGCTCGGCGGCGCCCTCGTGTTCCGCGTCCGCCGGCCCTAGCGCGGCCGGCCAGGCATTCCGCGACTGCCGGCCCGCCAGCTAGAACGCCGCGCCGACGAGCTGCAGCGCGATGCCATGCTGAGGGGCAAGCGCCAGCGACAGGGGCTGGACGCCAAGGCCACCGAGCCCCCAGCGCCCCGCGGAGCTGCGCCCGACCAGCGCGAGCGGCGCGTCGTCGACGACCGCCTTTTTGGGCTTGCCATCGAGCGTATCGAGGCCCTCGTCCATCCCTCTGGTGAACCGAAACCCGAGGTACGCCCCGGCCAGGAGGCCACCGGTCGACAGGAGGCCGGTGACGCGTTCATCGGCGGTGGAGCTCGAGGTATGGATCGCGGCGTACAGCAAGAACGGTGCCGCGCCGCCGACCGCCGCCATCCCGGCCACCCGGAGCATCCGGCGCGGTGTGGTGTTGGTCTGGGGCGCGGCGATGAGCCCGACGGCCACCCCGCCCGCGAGGCCGAGCACGGCGTTGAGCGAGTACGCCTCCGACTGGGCGGGCTGCATCACCATCCCGAGCGTGAGGCCGCCGGCGGCGCCGATCCCGGCGAGCGTATCGACCAGCGCGACGTCACCTCGCGTGAGCTTCGTGGTCCGCATGTACGCGTAGCCGCCGAGGCCGGCCAGGGTCGAGCCTACGCTCGCCGAGACCAGCACCTCGCGCGCCGTCGTGTGCTGGCTGGCGACATCGCCAAACAAGCCGCCGATCACGCCTCCCCACACCGTGGCGGCGCCGACCGTGCGAACCTCGGCCTCGCTCCAGTGCAGCTTGTCGGTGAGCCTGGGCAGCGCGAACACGCCCGCGACGCCGGCGGCCAGGCCGACCGGGATGGCGCCTTTGGCCGGCGCGTCATCCGAGAAGAACGAGCCGATCGTCGCGCCGAGCAGGCCCGCGTACAGCCCGCCGTGGACGCTCGTCGCGAGGCGGCCGCTCGGTAGCCGGCCCTCCGGTGGCGGCACGATGGGACCGGGCGACAGCGTCGGATCCTGGATCGGCGAGGTGTCGACGTCTTCGCTGGGCTTGGGCTTGGGCTCGGGCTTCGGCTCGGGCCTGGGCGAATCTTCGGGGATCCCGAGCTGCAGGTTGACCGCGTGAATGATCGCGCGCGCCTTCTCCGCGGAGCTGCCTTTCGGGCTTCCCACCAGCGCCTCGACCGCGAGCTGCTTCGCATCGAGGAACAGGCGATCGTCGAGCAGCTCCTGCGCGCGCGTGACCAGCGCCGCGGCGATGCGCTCCGCCAGGACCGGATCCTGCGCTGATTCCACCGGCGCCGGGGCCGAGGCCGAGGCCGAGGCCGAGGCCGAGGCATAGGGATCCTCCGGCACCTCGGGCGCGGGGCTGGGCGTGGCCGGGCGCGCGGGGCTGGGCGTGGCCGGGCGCGCGGGGCTGGGCGCGGCTGGTGGCGCGGGGCTAGGCGCGGCTGGCGGCGATGCGGGTTTACCGGGACTGTACGGATCGACCGGCTGGGCCCGTGCCGCCTGCGTCATCGGGACCAGCGCGAGCAACGTCAGGAGTGCGCGCACCCGGAGCATACAAATGTGGGTACCATCGCGGCGCACGCGCTTCAACCGGGCATTATCGGCATGCCGGACATGCGCTGCCGAATGGCATGCGCCGGATCACGAAGCGCACGAAGCGCACGAATCCGCACGCGGCTCATGAACGCGGGATCGCCCGCGGCACCGCCTCCGACGATATGTCCGATGGCCTGGCGATCGGCCCCGAGACCCCGCGCCCCGCTGCCCGCGGCGCGTCCTTCCATGTCTTCCTATAGAAGTACATGAATATCACTGAGATCGCCGACAGCACGGGGACCGCGAGCAGCGCGCCCACGAGCCCGTAGGCGCTCTCGCCGAGGAACAGCGAGAAGATCACGAGCACGGGGTGAATCTTGGCCGCCGTGCCGATGATCTTGGGGTTGAGCAGGTTGGCCTCGATGAAGTGGATGCCGATGATCCACAGGGTCATCGCGATCCCGCGAAAGACATCGATCCCCTCGTCGCCCGAGACCAGCGCGACCAGCACGATCGGCACCGACGACAGGATCGATCCGAAGATCGGGATCAGGCTCATCAGGCCCGCGACCACCGCGAGGATGAGGCCGTACTTCACGTCGAAGACCAAAAGTCCGATGTACGTCAACATGCCGTTGATCACGCAGATCAGGAGCTGGCCGCGGATCACGCCAGACAACCCGCGATCGATGCCGGCGATGATCACGTCGTAGTCGTCCCGCACGTTGGCCGGGAACAGGTTGCGCAGGAACGCGTGCACCTTCTCCAGATCGATCAGGATGAAGGCGCCGATCATCAGCGTGAAGAAGAACAGGAAGATGCCGCGGATGAACCCCGCGATCAGCGACTGGCCGAGCCGCACCAGATCGTTCAGCTTCGACTGCAGGCCGACCAGCGACTTCTTGACGAACGCGCGCAGCTTGTCCTCGAGCGAGGCCGGCTCGGTTCGCGCTTCATGGGCCTGCAGGTGATACGAGCCGTCCGGCAGCGCCTTGATGTCCATCCCGCCCGGCGCGAGCTGCATCGCGTAGCGACCATCGGGTAGCCGGGTCGCGGTGAACGCGGTCCCGTGCGGCAGCGGCACGTCGGTAGACGCCACCTCCTCCGGTGCGGCCGGAACGCCCACCAGCGACGGGAAGCGCGCCTCGAGCCAGCGCGCGGCCTCGGGCGTCCATTCCTCGTTGATCTCCTTGTACAGGCCGGGCGCCTCCTTGCCGAGCCGCGCGACGTCGCGCGACAGCCGAGGCACGAGCAGGAGCAAGAAGCCCGCGACCAGCGAGATGAAGACGAGGTAGCACGCGACGATCGCCACGCTGCGCGGCATGCGATGCGTGCCGTCCGGGCGATCCGCCATCCAGCGCACGACCGGCTCGAGGATGTACGCGATCAGGCCCGCGAACACGAACGGCAGCAGCACCTCGCGCCCGAGGAACAAGACCAGGACGACGAACAGCGGAAAGCCCCACCGCGTCACGAACCGCCGCAGCGTCCCGGCCTCGCCGAACCAGGCCTGCGAGCGGGTGCGCGCGACCGGCCCCGAGATCGGCTGCGTGATCGCGCCGGTGATCGTTCCACCGAGCAGCGGATCGCTCGGAGGTGGCACACCTTCCAGGGCTTCCGGGGGGGACTCACCAGGCGGAACGGGCGACGACACCGCGTGGGTATAGCAGACGGAAAGCTCACGATGCGTCGCGCCGCCACACGCCCGAGACCCATCCCCCCACCCGGCCGAGCAGAGATCGGCGCTCCCCGCCGCGCGCCAGCTCGGCGTCGCTCAACCCGGCGTCGAGGGTCGGGGCCGGGAGCGCATCGCCGGGGGCCGCGCCGAGCGAGCCGTCCGGACGCGCCACCCGCGGCGCGGCCCGGCGCTCGCGCGGCGGCGCCGGCGGGGGCTCGATGCCCGTCTCCACGCGCAAGGTGTTCCAGCGCCGGCACTGACCGCAGCGCCAGCTGAACGGGCCCGGCCGGTGGCCGCAATGCGCGCACTGCCAGCGCCCGCGCAGCGCCCAGGCAAGCGCCCCGCGATCCGAGACGAGCCCGTCGAGCGCGGCCCCGATCGCCGCTTGCTCCCCGCTCGCCAGCGCCAGCCGCGCCGCCGCCACCCGCGCCGCGAGCGCGTCGGGGAACCGCACGATCAGCTGCTTGGCGCTTGCGGCCTGGGCCGCGACGTCACCGGGCGGGACCAGCTGCGCGCGGATCAACGCGAGCTCGAGCCGCGGCCCGGTCTCCGCCTCGATCTCGGCCAGCACCGCCAGCACGCCCTCGGCGACGGCCGGCGTCGGGGGCGCCTTGGCCTCGTGAGGGCCGGCGACACCGGACGCACTCCGGTGGGTTGCCGGGATCGCCTGGACCCCGGCGGGGCCCGGAGACCTCGCCATCGAGACCGGCTCGGCCGCAGGGGCCGGCACCGCAGACGCGACCGCCGAGCCCGTCGGGGCCACGAGCGCCGTCTCGGTCGTCGCCGGCAACGCGGCGGCGGGCGGGGAAGCCGACGCCGGCGCGGCGGGTGCCTGCGATGGCGCGCGGTCCTCATCGTCGAGGTCGTCGGCGCGGTGCTTGCCCCGGTCGCCGCCCCCCTCGTGCGCCGAGAGCCCCTGCTCCGCCGCGATCAGGCCCGGCAAGAGATGCGGCGCGAGCCCCGGATCGGCGACCAGCGCCTGCTTGAGCCGGTCCCTGGCGCCACGGTGGTTCCCGAGCGCCGCGGCGAGCTCGGCGGCCGCCGTGAAGAAGTGCGCCGACTCCTCGTGCTTGCGCGCCGCCTTGAGCAGCTGCTTCGCGGAGTCGAGGTCGTCGCGGCCGAGCGCGGCCTGCGCCGCCGCGACCAGCAGGTGGTGCTCGCGGTGACCGGTGTCCTCGCCGCGCTTCTTGCCGAGCCGTTGCCACAGCTCCGCGGCTTCGTTGAACCGCGCTTGCTCTTCGTACAGCGCCGCGAGCACGCGCAGCGCGCCTTCGTGGCCGGGCTCCTCGAGGACCACCTCCTCCATCGCGCGGGTAGCCCGCCGCGGCATGCCCGCCGCGCGGAAGTCCTTGCCGAGCTCGTACATCGCACGCTGCCGGAGCTTGCGCCGATCGCGCTCGCGCAGCGCCAGCGCCTGATGCACGCGGATCGCGCGCTCGTGCTCGCCGCGGCTGCGGAACATCGCCCCCAGCGCGAAGTACGGCTCGACGTCGTCGATGTTCTCCTCGACGACGGCGCGCAGCTCGTTGACCACGGTCTCGTAGTCGCGCGCGATCAGGTGGCTCAGCGCGCGCATGTAGCCCCGGCTGTGGCGCGCCGCGCGCCGCAGCTGGCGGTCGTCGGGGACGTAGTAGCGGCCGATCAGGACCCCCGCCGCCAGCGCGCCGAGCCCCACGAGCAGCAAGACCAGCGCGGCTCCCATCGCGGCGACTCTACCTCAAGTCCCTGCGCGCGTTTCCACGCCGGGGGCGCTCCCGCCGCCCCGAGAACTGGCCAGCGCGACGCCACGCGTCCCCGGCGCTCAGTCGAGGATCGCCCAGCGGGCGCCGCGCCGCACGAGCACGAACTGCCCCTTGGACTGGCACGAGCCATCGAACCACGCCGCGCAGCCGTACGTCGTGACCACGTCGGCCTTGCCATCTCCATCGATGTCGATCGCCGCGAGCTCGAGCCCGGCGAGCGCACGCCTCACCCCCGCGAGCGTCTCGGTCTTGACCAGCGTGGCCTTGATGGCCGCGACATCGGCCGCGCTCGGCGATACCAACGCCACCGGGGTGCCGCCGGGCAAGACGAGCACCCCGTCGTCGCCATCGCGCTGGTCGAACGCGAACTCGGCGAGCGCGATCATGCCGTGGTCGACCTTGCCGGTCGCGGTCTTGCCGAGCAGCGGATGCACGATCACGACGTCGCCGGTCGCGGCGGGGCCGTTCTCGGGTGCCAGCACGCGCACGGCGCCGCCATGCGGCACCGGCGTGAGCTGCGGGTTGTCCCACGGCGGATGCGCGGGCAGCTTGGGATCGAACACGCCGATCCACACCGGCGGTGGCGCCCTCGGCGCGGGTGATGCCGCGGCGCCCCCTCCGAGCCAGACAGCGGCGGCGACCGTGACCAGTGACAGCTTCACCCCTTGATCATGCGCCACGCGGCGCGCGCGGCAAGGCTCGCTGCCCGGCGATGCCGGAGCGCGTCAACCGCGTCACGTCGTTGAGCCTGGGCGAACGGCGCTAGGGCGAATCGTAGCCGTCGTCCTCGAGCTCGTGCATGACGCGCGCGGCGTGCGCATCGGGGAGCTCCGGCAAGTCCTCGAGCGGCGCGGGCTCGGTGAACGGCAGGTTGCGCAGCTTGGCCAGCTCGCGCTCGAGCCTGCCCACCAGCGACTCGTACTGCCGGCGCCGCCACACGTAGAACATGCTCCACAGGACGAGCGCCGCGAGCATCACCGCGCTGGCGAGCCAGCCGGCGATCAGCGCGGGGAGCCAGACCTCGTGCGGCCGATCCCCGAACACCTCGATCAGCCACGGCGGAATCGCGACCGGGATCCAGCCGCCGTTGGCCACCAGGAACAGCCCGGCGACCACGCCGAGCCCGATCATCGACAAGATAATCGTCGCGGTGGCGATGAAGCGCAGCCAGCGGATCACGGGGCCAATGTACACCCGGACGCGCGGCCCCGCGAACCCGCGGTCCCGTGCAGCGCTTCGGGAGGCGAGCGCGTCCCGCACCCCATGCGTGCGCGCACGGAGACATCCCCGGCGGCGCGCCAAAAACGAAAGCCGCCTGGGCGACGGCTCGACGGTCACGAACAAGCGTAGAGGCTTCCGGGGCGCGAGCGTCCCGCGCCCCATGCGTGCGTCGCCCTCGACGGCGAAACGCCAAAAACAAAAGCCGCCTGGACGGCGGCTCGACGATCACGAACAAGCGTAGAGGCTAGAGCTGCTCTTTGGGCTTGAGCTTGTCGAGCTTGCCGCGGAACTTGTCACCCAGGGTCGCGCCACCGGCGTTCGACGAGTTGAAGCCCTGCGCTTCCGCCGCGTCCTTGGCCCGCGACGCGCCCTTGATCGACAGGCCGATCTTGCGCTCGGCGCCATCGGCGTGGAGCACCTGGACCTTCACCGCGGTGCCCGGCTGGAGCACCGTGCGCGGATCCTCGACGTGGTCTTCGCTGATCTCGGAGACGTGGACGAGGCCCTCGACCCCCTTCTCGAGCTCGACGAACGCACCGAAGTCGAGGACCTTCAGCACCTTGCCGTCGACGATCTTGCCGGTCGGGTAGTCGTACGGGATCCGATCCCACGGATCGGGGACCAGCTGCTTGATGCCGAGCGAGATCTTCGGCTTGTCGCCGTCGCCGGTATCGATGTTGAGCAGCACGGCCTCGACCTCGTCACCCTTCTGGAACAGCTCGCTCGGGTGCTTGACCCGCTGCGTCCACGACATGTCGCTGATGTGGACCAGTCCGTCGATGCCTTCCTCGATCTCGACGAAGATCCCGAAGTCGGCGATGTTGCGGACGTGGCCCTTGACCACGGTGCCCGGCGGGTATTTCTCGGTCAGCTGCTCGTAGGGGTTCGGCTCGAGCTGCTTCATGCCGAGCGAGATCCGGTTCTGCTTGACGTCGACGTCGAGCACGACCGCCTCGACCATGTCGCCGACGGCGACCATCTTCGACGGGTGCTTCACGCGGCGCGTCCACGACATCTCGGAGATGTGGACGAGGCCCTCGATGCCTTCCTCGAGCTCGATGAAGGCGCCGTAGTCCTTGAGCGAGACGACCTTGCCGCGGACGACCGTGCCCGGCACGTACTTCTCGGCGGCGCGGCTCCACGGATCCTCGGTGATCTGCTTGAGGCCCAGGCTCACCCGCTCGGTGTCGGCGTTGAACTTCAAGACCTTGACGCGGACGTGATCGCCGACCTGGAACAGCTCGCTCGGGTGATTGACCCGGCCCCAGCTCATGTCGGTGATATGGAGCAGGCCGTCGATCCCGCCGAGGTCGATGAACGCCCCGTACTCGGTGAGGTTCTTGACGATGCCCTCGACGATCTGGCCTTCCTTCAGGCGCTCGAGCGT